>Ga0222709_1000055_pt1 | contig 50830 bp, 39 predicted proteins | sample AntAcemetage1692_FD_179822 | JGI IMG/M metagenome (GOLD analysis project Ga0222709, IMG submission 179822) | Saline water microbial communities from Ace Lake, Antarctica - #1692 | ecosystem: Environmental > Aquatic > Non-marine Saline and Alkaline > Saline | place: Antarctica: Ace Lake...
TCAGAGAAACTTGTTTTCATTACCTTGTGTTTTAGTCGATAACAAGGTAGCTGGTTCTTACTTTAATGCAAAATGTTTAAATTCCAAAACACACTCTAAAACAGTACTCGTTCCTATATTATACTGATAATTCCAGAAAAGTGCTATTTTTTCAAGGTTCACGTTTATACCCGCCTTCAGATATGGGTTAATAGTAATCGCATTAGGAAATGTGGCTTGTTCGCTCTTAGAAAATCTATTTTGTGGTAATTGCCCATCCTCTAAAAAGATATTTCCATTTACGATAATAGTTCGTTTCAAGGATGGGATTAAGAAAAGTGAGCCTATTCCTACTTCAATATTCCATTTTTTATCAGCTCTAAAAACGTGATTGATACCAAGGGGAATACCCGGTACAATATGCTTTTGTAGTAGGGTATTGAAATTATCTTGATCAACGACTGTGCGTATTGAAAAATCATGGATTTGCAAACCAGATGAGAAAAACCACTTGTCTGAAAGGTGATAATTTATATTAGCTTGCAGCATAGGATAAGCAGCTTCAGATTCAACTACACTTCCCGCTATTATTTGTAAATTATTATCAACTTCCCGTAAACCAATTGCACCTTCAACACTCCATTTTTGGGCAGAGCAAATAATACTTAGAGATGCAAAAAAAAATGATTAAAAAAATGTATTTTTCATGATTTTAGCAAGTTAAGTGACCTCTCCAACTTTTCTAAATAAACAGAAAAGCTGAAGAGGTTTTTTGTGATTAATTAAAAGTTAGGTTGAGTTCCGTAGTCGTTCCGTATTTCACAGTTTTGTGATTAGTGTTATACTTTTTCAACTTCCTTGCTTTTGCCAACTTATAAATAAAAGGAGGCTTAGTCGTAAAAACAGCAGTTTGAAAATCAAAAGCCCTACTTATCCTGTCATGATTATTTGTAGAATTGAAATTATACGGTGGAACTTGGGCAACATCCACTATCGTAATTGAACCATTCGGTTCTTCAAACTCGACTTCAAAAGTATTTATTTTTGATTCAATATATTCTGCATCTCGACCAAACCATAAGCCTAATCTTTTCCTTTGATGCTTTGTTTCATGCCCCATAGACACATAAACTGCAAAACTCTAAGACCAAACCCTACCTTTTGTACAGAAAGTACCACCGCCATACTCTTGAAAACATTCATGGTTATGACCAAAAAGCCCACTACCATTATATGGGTATGATGTAGCAGAAATACGAGATTTAGCCACATCCCTTTTATCGGGATTTAAATAATATTCAGAAAAAAATGTAACATTATCCGTGTTTATTACCTCTTCATCTATTTTTATATTACCGGACTTTACTCGGCTAACAAATTTTAGAGCATCACTGAGGTTTTCGTTTTTTGATATAATAACTCCTTCTTCTATAATCCTGACTCTGAGCCCCTCAATTGAAACCTCTCTATTTTCATTTAATATACTTGCAAAATATGGGTCATAAACGATGGCATCATCGCTGTCAGGGACAAGCTCTTCCTTATCACTGTCAGATATTCTAAGGCTTTTCAGTTCAGACATATTTAGATCATGGTTGTAATCCCTCAGAGAGTAAAAGTTCTTGAGTTTTCTTTAAGGCTTTCAATTGATTCTTTAGAAATACCATTTATGAACTACTCGAATGATTCTTCACTTTCAAAGTTTAAAATCGGAGCATTTTCATTATACTCCAAATCAGGTACTGCAACATCTCTATCAGGCAATGGTATAACTTATGCATTCCCAATATCCTCGCAGTTAAAGAGGAAAAAAGTTAAAAATAACAAGCTGAAAGCTCGAACGTAGCTGTGAACATACATCTTTACTGATTTCATGATTATTATTGTTTAAAAATTTAAAGATGCTGCAAGTTTACACGCCGCAAATGTTGTAAATCAACAACTTTTGGTTGTAAAATTATAACTTATTGACAAAATCTATAAATAAAACCCAACCCCTCATCGCCAAATCCACCGATTCAATCGCATTTATGAAACGGGCATTCATCTTTTCCTTATATTGGCAACAATTCATAAAAGCTTAATTCCATAAACAAAATGAAATACGATTACATTTTTAGACAAAAGATGAAAGACAAAAGGCAAAAGACTACAGCAAGTATGGTAGTCCTTCTTCTTTGCTCCTTTTTCTTTATCCCAAAAATTTCTGCCCAAAACAAAGCTAATAATGCTTTTGAGCAACTCGGAACGGAACTGCCCACGCCTAATACCTACCGCACGGCGGCGGGATTGCCAGGAAAAGATTATTTCCAAAATACCGCCGACTACGATATTAAAGTAGAATTAGACGATGCGAACCAACGCATCATTGGTACGGAGATGATTACCTACACCAATAATTCACCGGATGAACTACGTTATTTATGGTTACAACTTGATCAGAATTTATTCAAAGAAAATTCTATCAATGCGTTGAGTCGTACGGGTAAAATAGAGAATAAAATGACCGCCGGACAATTGGGAGGTATGAACGCTCCGAGTTCGGTTCGTTCCGAAATTACTGGCGACAAAGAATACGGCTATAATATAAAAGCCGTAAAAGCTGCCGGTGGCGGAGCATTACCATTTACTATTAATGGAACCATGATGCGGGTTGATTTACCAACTGTATTACAAAATGGACAATCCTACGCTTTTCAAATTGACTGGGATTATAATATTACCGCTTACTACGGACGCTCGGGCTACGAATTTTTTGAGGAAGACGGCAACTATAATTACTTCATGGCTCACTGGTTTCCGCGTTTGTGCGTTTATGACGACGTAAACGGCTGGCAACACAAGCAGTTTATGGGTCGCGGTGAATTTGCCGTTCCGTTTGGCGATTATAAGGTGGCCATTACCGTTCCGGCTGACCATATTGTTGCTGCCACGGGAGAATGCCAAAACTATTCAAAAGTGCTTTCAAAAGAGCAGCAACGTCGTATGGACAAAGCCTCGAAGTCGACCACCCCCGTAATTATTGTTACGCAGGATGACGCCATTGAAAACATGAAAGATAAATCTACGGATAAGAAGACATGGATTTACGACGCTAAAAACGTACGGGATTTTGCCTTTGCTTCGTCACGCCGTTTTATCTGGGATGCCATGCAAACCGACGTTTACAATAACGGAAAGAAGATCTGGAGTATGTCTTATTACCCAAAAGAGGGAAATCCGCTTTGGGAGCAATATTCAACGCGAGTAGTAGAGCATACGCTGAAAACTTACGGAAAATATTCGATTGATTATCCGTACCCAGTTGCCATTTCTTGCCACGCTACGGCAGGCGGCGGAATGGAATACCCGATGATTAGTTTCAACGGCGGTCGCCCAGAAGCAGACGGAACGTATTCTCCCCGCACAAAAGCAGGAATGATTGGTGTAATTATTCACGAAGTGGGACACAACTTCTTCCCGATGATTATCAACTCAGACGAACGTCAATGGTCTTGGATGGACGAAGGCTTAAACTCGTTTTGCCAGTACCTTTCTGAGCAGGAGTGGGACCGTGATTTCCTTTCGCGTCGGGGTGAGCCGCAAAAGATTGTACCGTATATGAAAATGGATCAGTCGCAGTTGAAGCCAATTATGAGCAACTCTGAGAACATCATTAACTTCGGGCCAAATGCTTATTCAAAGCCAGCTACGGCGTTAAATATTTTACGGGAAACTGTAATGGGTCGTGAACTCTTCGATTACGCTTTCAAAGAGTACGCTCGTCGTTGGGCGTTCAAACACCCAAAACCCGCCGATTTCTTCCGCACCATGGAAGATGCTTCGGGCGTGGATTTAGATTGGTTTTGGAAAGGTTGGTTCTACGGAACGCAGCCCGTTGATCAAGCACTCACCGAAGTAGAATGGTACTCGTTAGATACGGAGAACCCTGAACTTGCAAAAGCAGAAGGTCGCAAAGAGTCTGACGCACGTAAACAAACCATCAGCAATATGCGGAACAAAACGGATATTAAAGAGACCGTGGTGGAAGCAGACCCAACCATGAAGGATTTCTACAATTCTTACGATGAGTTTGCGGTAACAGACAATGACCGCAGTAAATACGAGAAGTTCCTCGCCACACTTTCTGACGACGAGAAGGAAATGATGGAAAAAGGCATGAACTACTACGTACTAAAAGTGAAAAATAAAGGCGGATTAGTAATGCCAGTTATCGTGAAAATGGACTACGAAGATGGCACCTCAGAAGTGGTACGTTATCCGGCAGAAATCTGGCGTTCAAATGATGCTGAAATCACAAAAACCGTAGCAACGGCTAAGAAAGTAAAGAAATTTACGCTCGATCCCTTCTTTGAAATTGCCGATATTGACGAATCAGATAATGCGTATCCGAGAGAAGCGTCGCAGCCAACCAAGTTTGAGTTGTTTAAGCGTGGTTCGTATGACCGTTCAAACCCAATGCAGGAAGCGAAGAAAACGCAGGGAGCGGCAACGGGAACAAATTAATCTATCAGTTTAACTGTCAGTTCGAGCGTAGTCGATAACCGCTTCAAAACATATACGGAAGATAAAAAAGCGAGTACCTTAATTGGTATTCGCTTTTTTGTTTTGCTGAGCATTTTCCAAAATTTTCGTAAAAATTGGTACGCATTTATTTGGGTTTCGGCTATCCCAAATCATCGATATTTCAGCTCGTTGCGGAATGTCTTTCAACTCAATATACTTCACCGCTGCGTTCGTCACAGTCTGAAACGAAGTTGGCAACAATGATAAGCCTAAACCGTGTTCAATCAAACGCAAAACGGTGTGTCCGTGCACAGTTTCGTGGGCAATAATTGGAGAGAAACCTGCATCTTCACAGATGCTCCATTGCAGCCGATGATAGTTTTCACCGTCGTTTTTGGTTGGAAGGATGAACTCTTCATTGGCAACTTGCTGCATTCCCTCAAAATTTTCGGGCGTAAGCCAATGACTTTCAGGCAAAACCAGAGAAAAAGTTTCCTGAAAAATCATGCGTTGCTCAATCCCTTTATGTGGCGATGGATTCCGAAGAAAAGCCACATCTAATTCACTTTTCAAAACCGCTAAAAACTGCGAAGCCGAAGTTACTTCTGACAAGTATGTTTGTATTTTCGGGAAGGTTTCATGCAAGGTTGTGAGGCAATCGGGCAGGAAAGTGTGAATGCAAGAACCCACGTAACCAATACGGAGTTCGCCCTGATGCCCTTCATCCACCAACCGGATTTGTTGTTTAATCTCTGCCAATTCATCCATAACCCGCATTGCTCGTTTTCTTAGAAAATGCCCCGCTTCTGTCAAAACAACGTTCCGTTTATTACGCTCAAAAAGCTTGACACCCAAGCTTTCTTCCAAATTCTGAATCTGCTTCGTTAAAGCAGGTTGAACAATAAATAACTTTTCGGCGGCATTTTTAAAGTGTAACTCTTCCGCCAATTTTAAAAAATATTGAAGCTGTCTTGTATTCATTAATCATAATTAGTTATTAATAACTAACAAAAATACTATTTTTTATGATTAATTAAACTTCTCTTCTTTGTAATACACTATCTCTGAGCATATATGACCGATACGATAGCAGAAATCCCTCTTCACTTCGTAGACGAGGTCGAGCTAAGTTTGGATAAAATAGCACAGGTTTTGAAACATAAACCGACGCTGCTTTTATCTGAACCATCTCGGTTAAAAATATTGAGATGCCGTACTTTTTTAGATTCAAAAGTCGCAAATTCTGAAAACCCATTTTATGGCATAAATACGGGCTTCGGCTATTTACAAAATGTAACGATTGACAAAGCCCAGATCTCGGAGCTGCAATACAATTTATTGATGTCGCATGCCTGCGGCGTCGGGCACGAAATCCCCTCTGAATTAGTTAGGCTGATGCTTTTTTTCAAAATCCAATCGCTTTCCTTTGGGTATTCAGGCGTCCAGGTTATTACCGTGCAACGACTCATAGATTTCTATAACGAAGGCGTATTTCCCGTAGTTTTTTCCCAAGGGTCGCTCGGTGCTTCGGGCGATTTATCACCTCTTTCACATTTGGCATTGCCACTAATTGGCAAAGGAAAAGTGCGGTACAAAAAGAAAATTACGGACAGTAAAAAAATATTGGAAGACAAAAATTGGCAACCAATTACGCTTCAATCTAAAGAAGGTTTAGCGTTGATAAACGGCACGCAATTTATGTCGGCATACGGCGTTTTTTGTTTATTAAAAGCCCAGAAATTAATAAAATGGGCCGATACCATCGCCGCCATTTCGTTAGATGCCTATGGGTGTAGCCTACAGCCATTTGATGCCTTACTACACACTATCCGTCCGCACGAAGGACAAGTTGAAACGGCGGCAACAATTCGTAGTTTACTGAAAGGCAGCGAATTAAATAATACTACACAAAAACAAGTTCAAGATCCGTATTCGTTTCGCTGCATTCCGCAAGTACACGGAGCAACCAAAGATACGTTCCGCTTCGTAGAAAAAACATTTATGACGGAAGTAAATTCGGTCACGGATAATCCCAATATTTTCCCAGAAGAAGATTGCATTATTTCTGGTGGTAATTTTCACGGGCAACCGCTAGCATTAGCATTTGATTACTTTGCAATTGCCATGGCAGAAATCGGGAGTATTTCCGAACGCCGAACTTATCAGTTGCTTTCAGGCCAACGTGGTCTGCCACTCTTTTTAGTGAAGAATCCCGGGCTTCATTCAGGACTGATGATTCCGCAATACACGGCGGCAAGCGTAGTCAGCGAAAACAAGCAACTTTGCACCCCCGCTTCGGTAGATTCTATCGTATCATCAAACGGCCAAGAAGACCACGTAAGTATGGGGGCAAATGCCGCCACAAAATGCCTACGAGTACTCGAAAACGTAGAAAAAGTATTGGCAATTGAACTGCTTTCAGCTGCCCAAGCCATCGAGTTTAGAAGACCGTTAAAAACCTCGGAGCCATTAGAAAAAATAATTTCAGCCTTTCGAAAAGTAGTAAGGTTCAACGACGCTGACCGCATTTTAGCCGACGATATTCAGAATACTATTTCATTTATCAATAAATAAAATGCCTAAAAGCAAGGATAACTAGCGGTAGGGCAATATGATAACAAAGAAGCTTATGACAAATTTAACAGAAAAGTCAGCCTTGATGAAAACCCCGACGGGGACGGAATTATCGTGCAAAGGTTGGGTGCAAGAAGCCGCCCTCAGAATGCTGCTGAATAACCTCGACGCCGAGGTTGCCGAACGCCCCGAAGAGCTCATTGTTTACGGAGGGAGAGGGAAAGCCGCTCGAAACCACGAGTCTTTAGCCCTGATAATCAAGGCACTACAAAGTTTAGAATCAAACGAAACCCTGCTAATTCAATCCGGAAAACCCGTTGGAATATTACCAACTCATGAAGACGCCCCCCGCGTACTGATTTCAAATTCGCAACTCGTGCCACATTGGGCAAATTGGGAGCATTTCAACGAGTTAGAAAAAAAGGGACTAATGATGTACGGGCAAATGACAGCCGGTTCATGGATTTATATCGGCTCGCAAGGTATTGTGCAAGGCACTTACGAAACCTTCTCCGCAGTTGCCAAAAAACATTTCGGTGGAAGTCTAAAAAATACGCTTTCGGTGACGGCGGGTTTGGGTGGCATGGGCGGTGCCCAACCGTTGGCAGTGACGATGAACGAGGGTGTTTGCTTGGTAGCTGAGGTTGAAGAATGGCGAATCGACAAACGACTTTCCACCAGATACTTAGATGTAAAAATGGGTTCAATTGACGAAGCCATTGATAGAGCTATAGAAGCCAAAAAAGACGGCGAAGCTCTTTCTATTGGCGTGAAAGCTAATATTATTCATCTATTAGAAAGGCTCCTCAAACGCAACATTATTCCCAATGTTTTAACCGATCAAACCTCCGCCCACGACCCCATCATTGGGTATTATCCGCACGAAATTTCGAAGGAAGAAGCCGATGTATTGCGGGAAGTAAACCCCGACTTATACATTGAGAAAGCATACGAATCAATGGTAAAGCACGTTGAATTGATGTTAGAATTTCAGCAGAAAGGCTCGGTAACCTTTGACTACGGAAATAATCTACGGGGCAGAGCCGCCGAAAAAGGATTAAAAAAAGCGTTTGGTTTCCCAGGCTTCGTGCCCGCTTATATTCGTCCGTTATTTTGCGAAGGTAAAGGACCATTCCGTTGGGCAGCTCTTTCGGGGGACCCAGAAGATATTCGTGTGACCGACGAAGTCATTCTCGAATTGTTTCCCGATAATAAACCCTTACACCGTTGGATAAAAATGGCACAAGAACGCATCGCGTTTCAGGGTTTGCCTGCTCGAATCTGTTGGTTAGGACAAGGTGAACGGGAAAAGGCAGGTTTAGCATTCAACGAATTGGTACGAACTGGAAAAGTGAAAGCCCCAATTGTGATAGGTCGGGACCACTTGGATACGGGGTCGGTGGCATCACCTAATCGCGAAACTGAAGCCATGCTCGATGGCTCAGATGCCGTAGCAGACTGGCCGGTTTTGAACGCGATGATAAACACCGCGGGCGGAGCAAGTTGGGTTTCATTGCACCACGGCGGCGGTGTAGGTATCGGTTATTCCATTCATGCCGGTATGGTAATCGTTGCCGACGGAACACCCGAAGCTAAAAAACGCATTGCACGCGTATTGCACAATGACCCCGCGATGGGCGTTATTCGCCACGCCGATGCGGGCTACGATATTGCCAGGGATACCGCTCGGAAGCATCGGTTGAATTTAGAAGATAAATTGAAGTAAATAGGTATTAGGATTTTGAAAAATCGAACAGTTTAGGACTCGCCATATGCTAATCATTAATATAAAAAGTTTAGTAGGAATTCACGCTCCAAGTCAACCTTTGCGAGGGAAAGATTTGGACGTTTTACCGAGCATAGAAAATGCGTATCTACGCGTCGAAAATGGCGTAATTACAGAATTCGGGGAAATGGCATCGCTCAAAAGTTTTGAAGAAAAAACAATCGATGCAACAGGACAATTTGTTTTACCCGCTTGGTGCGATTCGCATACGCACTTGGTTTTTGCGGGAAGTAGAGAAACTGAATTTGTGGATAAAATCAAAGGAATTAGCTACGAGGGAATTGCCCGAAAAGGCGGCGGAATTCTGAATTCAGCCCAAAGGCTAAACGAAACCTCCGAAGACGAACTTTACGAATCTGCTTTACTTCGCCTAAAAGAAATGCGGGCGATGGGAACGGGAGCTCTTGAAATAAAAAGCGGATACGGGCTTTCTGTGGCGGGTGAACTGAAGATGCTTCGAGTTATAAAACGCCTAAAAAAAACGCAGAACATCCCGATAAAAGCCACTTTTTTAGGTGCTCACGCGATTCCCAAAGAGTACAAAAAAAACAGAGAAGGCTACTTGCAGTTAATCGAAGATGAGATGCTTCCGCGAATTGCGGCGAAAGAGTTAGCTGACTATATCGATGTTTTCTGCGAAAAAGGATTTTTCGACACCACCGAAACAAAACGCATTTTGGAAGCGGGAAAACGTTACGGGCTTCGTCCAAAAGTACACGCAAATCAGCTAAAAAATTCCGGTGGCGTACAAGTGGGTATTGCGTGCGGTGCCATTTCGGTCGATCATTTAGAATCTATCGGAGATGAAGAAATTGAAGCTCTTGCTTCCTCAAAAACAATCGCGACGCTGTTACCATCAGCAGCTTTTTTTCTAAGGTTACCATATCCTCCCGCCCGTAAATTAATCGAAAGTAACGCCGCAATTGCCCTCGCAACGGATTACAACCCCGGTTCGTCACCGAGTGGAAATATGCCGCTTCTGATTGCCATGGCTTGTATTCAGATGAAACTCACCCCTGAGGAAGCCATCAACGCCGCCACAATAAATGGAGCATTTGCCATGGAAGTTGCCAACGAAGTGGGAAGTATCACCATCGGAAAAAAAGCAAACCTTATTTTCACAAAACCAATACCCTCGTTAGCGTATTTACCGTACAGTTTCGGTGAAAATCTCATTGATAACATCATGATAAATGGGAAATTTCAATAGGTATTCGTCGGAAACGCTTCTGCCTTTCGTCAAACCACGTTTGCATGAGACCAAGCTGGGCGAAAAGGTTTCTACCTCAATTATTTCCGCTTCACGCTTCGCACTCATCGGTATTCCCGAATCTGTCGGCGTGCGAGCCAATAGCGGTATTGCCGGAACCGAAACTGCTTGGGAAAGCTTCTTAAATGCCTTCTTAAATATTCAAACGTTGCCGCAACTCACGGGTGAAGAAATTGTCGTTTATGGAGCCTTCGATTTTTCTCACTTGGGAAAAACCAATGATTTTAAAATACTACGAAACGAGGTCGAAGAAATTGATAACGCAGTTTCAACTGTTATCAGCGAAATACTGCGGTTGGGACTTTGTCCGATTGTAATTGGAGGCGGGCACAACAATGCTTTCCCGATTATTCGGGCGGTGAGTCAATTTCTACAGAAGCCTTTGGGCGTTCTTAATTTCGATGCTCATTCGGATTATAGACCGACAGAAGGGCGGCACAGCGGCAACGGATTTCGCTACGCCTTTTCTAAAAAGCTTCTCAAGAAATATACCGTTATTGGGCTGCATGAAAACTATAACTCCTCCCAAATTTTAGGAACTTTACAAACTGACGGACACCAATACTTTACGTTTGAGGAAATCTTTATTCACCAAAAAATACGACTTGAAGATGCTATTTCCGAAGCATTAAATAACCTAAAAGAGTACCCGATAGGTTTAGAAGTCGATGCTGACGTGATGGAAAATGTACTTTCGAGTGCCGCATCGCCGTGCGGATTTTCAGCAACCCAACTTCGCCAAAGCCTCTTCCAAGTCCTTTCGTCTCGCAAACCCCACTATTTTCACCTCTGCGAAGCAGCACCTAAACTCTCCACGGGTCAGACGAACGTGGCAACGGGCAAATTATTGAGCTACATAGTCAGTGATTTCATGAAAGCGTTTGGTATCAAACTGATTTAATCACCTTAAATCGTTGAAAATATTAGCGAAGGGATGCTTCATTATTAATCTGTCGTAAAGTCTTTTATATCTCTTACCCAATCTTTGAACCAACCTCTTTCGTCTCGGGAAGAGATTCGGACATCTTCTATTATTGATTCAATTTCCTGCTTTAAGTATTTCTTCTTAGCTCTGAATTGGCGTTCACTGAACTTACTATTTGCATCGAAGAAGTTTTCAATAAGTCCTTGAGCACTGTATTTGATAAATTCTATTTCTCTTTTTATTTCGCTGAGTTGTTTTGACAGAATTTTATTGTAGCGTTCTAACATATCGTCTGCCAAAATTTGCCCTTCGTTTTCTTTTTCGTCGATGTGCTCAATTTGCAGACTCAATAATTTAAGAAAATCTTTTTCCTTATAGGCTTTTGTTATTTCCTGAACCAATGCCGTGTTTTGAATTTTGAGTGCTTCATCTTGTTCCAAATCCGGATGAAACCGCTTTATCAAACGCATGTAAATTTTCTTACCATCCTGAGCAAGAAGTTGTTCGTGTTTGTCCACTTTCTGAACTTTATTAGGATCAAAGTCTTCCAGCTCTTTGGCTTCTTCCCGCTCCTGCCGCTCCGCCATTTTTTGCTGAAAATACCCAGCATTCTCAGACAAGTAAAAGTCCATACCCTGCTGCTTCATCTCCTCCATGTTAACCTCAACCCCGTACTTCTCCTTAATAGAGGCGGCAAGGTCATTGTATTCCTTTTCACCAGGCAGCGGCGACTCTCCCGTGTATTTCTTATAGAGACTTATCAGTTCTTCGTCTTCAAATCCATTTTCCTTTAAGATGTTCATTGCTTCTTCGGCGATATACGGCACAAACCACTCCGTATTATTCTTTCCAACGCCAATTTCGTTCGCCAGTTCATCTAATCGAAAAATTCTCCTCCGAACGGCATCGGTTCGCTTTTTGAGTAGCGGTCGGATTTCCTTTTTTATTCGTGGTATAACCTTTCTCAAGTCATTTCCTAATGACTCCTGAAGGGCTTTATTAACTTCTATATCGTCTAGTAATGACTCGTATCGTTGTTGAAGTTTTGTTTTTTTTGCCGATTGCTCGGTAGTTTGAAGTTCGTTTTTCATTTACTTTTTTTCAGAAGCGGGAATAAATCTTGCGACAAAAATAAGCATTATCAAGAATAACAAAGAGGTAAATCACGGAATAGCCCTGATTACTTTCTCAATAGTTTCGCACTTCGACTAATTTAGGCAGATGAATTAGTGAGTTTTGGTACGCTTCGCAATGAATCTCAACACAAAAATAAGCATCACGAAAAACAACAATAAAGTAAACATAAACCCGATACGCAGATTAAAAATATCGGAAAGATAACCAATCATTAGTGGTCCGATGAAAAAACCCGTGTAACCGATACTCGTCACCATCGAAATACCCACAGCAGGGTTTACACCCGGTGCATTTCCAGCGAGTGAAAAAATAACTGGGACAATATTAGCAACGCCCAGGCCAACTGTAAAAAACCCTACTAATGTAAGATACGGCGTTGCAAAGATGATGGAAATACTTAATCCCACAAATGCCATTAACGTATTACAAATCAACAGCTTACGATCTCCGAAACTCGACCTAATGCGGTCACCGAATACCCGACCGATGGTCATTCCGGTAGCGTAAACACCAAAAGCAACAGCACTAAAAGTTACCTCTTGCCCAGCTACTTTATTCATAAACATCGCCGACCAATCCGTCATAGAGCCTTCACCCGTCATACTGCAAAATGCGATAATTCCAAGCGGTAAAATAGCTTTAGTGGGCAACTGAAAACCGTTACTTTCTGCCCCTTCTTTTTTACCCGTTTCCAAATCTTCCACAACATAAATCGAAGCAATAATTACGGCAGCGATTGACAAAGCCGAGAGGAACAACAAATGATTAAATAAGGAGAAATCATACTTCGAAAATAATCCACCCGTAGCTGCTCCAAGGGCAACTCCAACGCTAAAAGTTGCGTGAAAAGAAGAATTTATCGGTCGCTTGTAGAGCCTTTCCACGTAAATAGCTTGCCCATTCATGCAAACGTCCATTGCTCCCATAAATGCTCCGGTTAACGCCGCAAAGAAAACAGCAATCCAGATATCTGATTGAAAGATAATTAACGGAACACTTACGCAAAAAAGGACGGCGGCGATTCGCACGACTTTGTCCGAACCGAATTTTATGGTCAGCCAGCCCGTCAGCGGCAACGAAATCATCGCTCCGATTGCCACCATGAAAAGCATATTACCGAGCGTGCTATTTGAAATGCCGAAAAATGCCTGTAATTCGGGAATCCGTGCCATGAGATTGGCATACAAGAAACCGTTCACAAAAAAGAACGCAGAAATCGCAACCCGACTTTTAACCATTTTAACTTTGTAGTTAGAAAATCAAAAGTAGCGAATGATTTGTCGTAGATTTCAAAAATGCTCAACGCTATAAAGTGAATATAGAATCGAAACTGTATTCTTTTGGCAGCCCCATCTTGTATAACGACTAACTATAATTCAACATATGCGGTGACCTCATAGCAGAAGTGAAGTGCAAGCAAGAATATAAACTAAGTTTTTAATAGCTATGCTTATCCTTTCGCCGATCATTATCTGAGTATTGATCTACTTTGTATCTGTTGCAAGTCGCTTAAAATGTATTGTCAATAGCCCATTAAATGGAAAGAAACCCATGTTAAATCGTAAATTCAACACATTATTTAGCTTCTTATTACCCATCATTCTTGGGATAAGTGTAACCGTGGCTTTGAGTCAACAAGTTAAAAATGTACCAAAGGCTTTTGAATCCCTCAGCACTGAGCCCGAAAGTATGTTCATAAGCAATGAGATTACGATACCAACTAAAGGTGGGCACTTACAAGGTGTGCAATATATCGAGCAAAAAGGGAAAGCGAAGTTACTAATATCGGGAAGCTCGCTTACGCAAGCCTATATTTTGCAAGTTGATTTAGCCTCGCAAAAAACAGACAAGCTAATTACACTGATGACGCAACCCTATAGACACGCAGGCGGCTTTCAGGTAAGTAACCCCTATTTAGCAGTGGGAGTTGAAGATAACTTTACTAAAACTACTTCAAAAGTATGCTTATATAATTATGATGAAGCTAATCTCTATAAGGCTCAGCCCAATATGATTATTGAGAGGACGGGCGAGGTAAAACAACAAACAGCGGGATCAACTGGCTTGCTGATATTTAATAACACTTACCTCATGGTTGTAACCAACTGGGATAGCCGAGACTGGGACTTCTATACCATTGACCCAGAAAAAAAAGAGTCAAAACTTCTACAACGATTTACCGCTCCGGATGATTGGCCAAGCTACCAATCTATTAACCTTATCAAAGATAAAGGAGCGATTTACGCCATTGGGTTTTACCAAAAAGAACAAATAGGGTACGGGGATTTAATTCTAATCAGCAAGGTGAAAGCCTTCAGTCCAGTAATGAATAAGGTCTTCACTAAGGCCTTCAATTGTAAAGATACTATTGATTTTGATGCCGCCGTAGGGCTCCAAGTAGATAAGGAAGGGGAGTTACATATTTGGGCGACCCAAAAAGACGCTCTGAGGCAAATTGTAGTAAACCGGTTTTCTCCGAAATAATACCTAGTAGTGTTTACTGATTTAAATAGTCTACTGTTGCTTCCGACAAAGAAGGTTAAAATAACCATTGAATCAACGTGCCAAGTTTTAAAACACAAAGCAACAAATCAATTCAAAAATTAGTAAGGACGGGGATTACGTTTTGAGGAGAGATTATTTTTCTTCCGAAAACATATAGCCCACACCTTTCAAGGTTTTGATATAATCGTTTCCGATTTTCTCACGGACTTTTCTGACGTGAACGTCCACCGTGCGTTCGACCACAAATACATCTGTTCCCCAGATTTTTTGAAGGAGTTCATCGCGGCTGCAAACCTTGTTAGAACGTTGAGCTAAATAGTAAAGTAGTTCAAATTCCTTTTTAGGTAACACCATCGGGGCTTCAGTTCCTTTGGTAACCGTGTAGTTTTCTCGGTTAATTTGCAGATCAGCAATTTCGATTAAAGTACTGGGTTCAGAACGTTCAGCTTCTCTTCTAAAGAAAGCATTTATTCGGCTTATCAACGCCCGTGGCTTGATAGGTTTTGTGAGGTAGTCATCTGCCCCCACGTCAAATGCTGCCACTTCGGAATATTCCTCACTGCGAGCGGTCAAGTAAAGTAAATACGCTTTTTTGAGCGGTTCAATTTCCCGCAATTGCCGCCCCGTCTCGATGCCGTCAAGTTCAGGCATCATAATATCAAGGATGATGAGTTCGGGCTCAAATTCCTTCGCTACCTCAATGGCCGATTTACCGTCATTAGCAGTTCGAACGTCGTAATTTTCCTTTTTGAGATTATAGCTTAATAGTTCAGTGATGTCTGGGTCATCGTCAACAACTAAAATGCGGTGTAAGGTAGATGTTTTGCTACTCATTAGATTATTACGGTAGTACTTTCGCAAAGGTAAGTTTAAATAATCCGTAAGCGTATTACCTGAATGTTAAATTTGTGCGGGCCTTTTAGAAATTGTTTAGGCTAACCTAATACGTTCCCAGCAACTCTTATTAGTATGAAATTTGATAAATGCTACGCTGCTCGTTGCTAAATATCAGTTCCTTGTTGTTTTTGTATATGATTGCTTCCGTTTGTTTACGACGGGTTTTGAAACAAGTTTTCGGACTTGAAAAATCGATTTCACCATTCACAATATTGAAAACAAGCACCTTTCCATAAGTCAGCAACGCAAATTCTTTTTCGTTGGGGCTAATGTCCGCTGCCGTTACCATCGCATCTGTTTCCCAACTTCCTTTCGGTGAAATTTCGTAATCTCCAGCTTTGTCTGGCAGTGCGTAAAGTTGCGTTACGTGATTTTTCTTCGTGTAGTTTTTTGTAAAAAGGTACAAACTATTTTGGTACCAGAAAAAGGCTTCGCAATCAAACTTAGGAGGGTTTGCGGGAAACGCCGTTTGGTCGGCGTAACGAAAAGTAATGCGTTCGGTTTTGTTTCCGTTGGTTTTATAAATCGTCAAATCCTTTCGGCTTTGGCGGTTATTCCCAAAATCCCCGACGTATAAATTCCCTTTATCGTCCTGCGTAATTTCTTCCCAATCCACATTTTTTGCCCCGTCAATTTCAAGTGAATCCAATAACTTTCCTTCACCCGTAACTTTGTATAGTTTCGCTTCGCCGCCGCTGTCGTTGTGCGTCCAGAATTCGTTTTCTCCCGCAATTTCAAGTCCCGAACTTTCATCTACCTGAATGGGCATTTTACCAATTTTAGAAATCTTGTATTTGGTTCGTTCAAAGTCGTCTTTGTATTCATTGGAGCAACTACAAGTTACAATTTTTAAGGCGAAAAGTAAGTAGTAGAGTTTGAGCATGGGGCCGTATAATTTTACCTCGAAAAAGTCAAGTATTAACAAAGCAACGTAAATTAATAGTTAACTGAAAAAAAATAAACTTTAAAGTAGCTTTTTGCTCCACGGGAGCAACATAATAGTAATAAATTGTGCAAAACTGATTTGCAAAGTACCGTAAGTTACAATGCCTTACTTCCAAAACCATTTCAGTTCACACTCATAAATCCAACCGTAACTGCGTACTCTCTGCCACCTCGTCGTTTTGTAAATTGGAGATAGAAACACCCAATAACCGAATCCCCTTTTCGAGCGGTAAAAGGCTCTTAAAAAGTTGCTTCGCCGTGTTCTGCATAAGCGTTTTTTCAACGATGGGTAAATCAGCGGTGATGCTGCGGGTAACTTGTTGAAAATCGGCGAATTTCACTTTTAACGTAAACGTCCTCCCCGTTGCTTTATTCCGCTCCAATCGATTTAATAAACTATCAATCAACTCATCGACTCTAAATTCAATAACCTCTATTTCGTGTAAATTCTCTGCGTAGGTATTCTCTACTCCCACTGATTTTCGCTCGCGGTGTGGTTGCACTTCGCGGTTATCTTCGCCCCGCACAATGTGGAAATAATGCCGTCCAGTTTTACCGAAATGCTGCACCAAAAACATCTTCGATTTTTCTTTTAAATCCTTTCCATTGTGAATACCTAAATCTGTCATTTTAGCCGCCGTAACTTTTCCAATTCCGTGAAATTTACGAATCGGTAGTTGTTCAATAAATGCTTCAGCGGCGGCAGGTTTTATCACGAACTGCCCGTTCGGTTTATTCATATCCGAAGCAATTTTCGCCAGAAATTTACAATACGAAATTCCCGCCGAAGCCGTCAAGTTTGTTCGCTCCAAAATCTTCGCCCGAATTTCCTCCGCAATCTCGGTGGCAATCAGCATATCTTTATGATTCTCCGTAACATCGAGGTAAGCTTCGTCTAAAGAAAGCGGCTCCACGAGGTCCGTATATTCGTGAAAAATCTCCCTGATTTGTTGCGAAACCTCTTTGTAAATATCAAACTGATGTCGGGTGAAAATTAAGTGCGGACACAGCCGCCTTGCTGTGCGGGAAGGCATAGCGGAGCGAACACCAAACTTGCGGGCTTCGTAACTCGCCGCTGCTACCACGCCCCGTTCTCCTCCACCGCCAACAGCCACAGGTTTTCCCCGCAATTCAGGATTATCCCGCTGCTCAACGGAGGCAAAGAAGGCGTCCATGTCAATATGTATTATTTTGCGAATTAGTTTTTAAGGGTTTAAGCGGTAAAGATAGTTTTTCGATGAATATAACGGTCAAACAGCTTAAATAATGACATTTTCCTTACATTTATCATTTTCAACTCATAAATCAAACAAATCAATGGCGGAATTAATTATTGCAGCGTTAATTATTTTAACGGGTTTTTATTCACGAATGAATCAAAATAAACAACTCCGGGAAACCTTATCAATCCTTCCTGAAATATGCCTAGTGGTCTTAATCGCGAGTCTTATCAATCTGTTAGTTTCGGAGCAACCCGTGGTATTTGAGAATTATATCACTGAACTGAAGTCGTACACAGCCATGAAGTTTGCCTTTGTTTTCATATTTATCAATTTCTTTAAAGTACGAAGGAAAAATAAGGTTTTGGAGTAAAATCATCAGGCTAGAAGTTACTTCGCAAAAGTTGAATATTAGTAGCAATGAAATAAATTTGAGCAGGTTAAATTTATCGTTAATCTACCAAAAAGATTACTCCGTGGGGGTTAAATATGGGCGACCGACGTCAGTAGAAGTATGTGAGCATTGAGCTCTGTAGGAACGGCATAATCCAATACGATGTTTGTGCTACAATAGCCCACCCCACCCAGACGAAGATTTGTCTTGTACGAAGACAACTTGTTAAATTACTTATTAGTAATTATTCATTGAAAATTATTAATTTTGCCTTTTAATTTTAAAAACTCAGATGGTTCAGCAATTAGAAGCAATTCGGGAACGATTCAACGAAGTATCTCAGCAGATGACGATGCCCGAAGTGGTCTCCGACATGACCAAATTTACGAAACTCAGCAAAGAATATAAAGACCTCGACAAAATTGTCAAAAAATACGATAAATACCTCGAAGTAATTTCAAACCTCAACGGGGCAAAGGAGCTAATTTCGACCGAAAAAGACGCAGAAATGCGGGAACTCGCCAAAGCGGAACTGGAAGAACTTGAACCCGAAAAAGAGCAATTAGAAGCTTCTTTAAAAGAACTACTACTTCCAAAAGACCCTAACGACAGCAAAAACGTCATTCTCGAAATTCGTGCCGGAACGGGCGGTGACGAAGCCTCCATTTTCGCCGGAGATTTATTTAGAATGTACCAACGATTTATTGAAAAACAAGACGGCTGGAGGATGAGCGTCATGGAAGTCAGCAATAGCTCATCGGGTGGGTTTAAAGAAATTATTACACAAGTGGAAGGCGAAGACGTTTACGGCAAACTCAAATTTGAATCCGGCGTACACCGCGTGCAACGCGTTCCCGCCACCGAATCTCAGGGGCGGGTGCATACCTCCGCCGCTTCCGTTGCCGCCATGCCCGAAGCCGACGAGTTTGATGTGCAAATAAACATGCACGATATTCGGGTGGATACCTACAACTCCTCCGGTGCGGGTGGGCAATCCGTAAACACCACCTACTCCGCCGTCAGGATGACGCACATTCCAACGGGACTGGTAGCGGCGTGTCAAGACGAGCGTTCACAGATTAAAAACCGGGCAAAAGCATTAAGCGTACTCCGCTCCCGTATCTACGAAATGGAACGCAAAAAATACGACGATGCCATCGCCTCCGAGCGTAAATCATTAGTCGGCAGCGGCGACCGTTCCGACAAAATCAGAACCTACAATTACCCGCAAGGTAGAGTAACGGACCACCGCATTGGATTCAGCGTGTATAACCTCCCAACGGTCATGGACGGTGAAATTGGCGAATTTATCCAAAAACTCCGCATCGCCGAAAATGCGGAGAAGATGAAGGATGGGACGATGTGAGATTTAGCTTTTAGCTTTTAGCTTTTAGCTTTTAGCTTTTAGCTTTTAGCTTTTAGCGAAGAATTTTATTCTTGCATTTCGAGTTCCTTTCTTCTGTAAAGTTTTACCACGAACCTGTCACATTGAGCGGAGTCGAAATGCTGCATAAACTAATCGCAAGAACGAAACTGTTTTCGGCAGCTCGGTACGCTCAAACTGATAGTCTCGAAGGATGCATTTGCTTCCCTTCGCCCCGCTCATAAATCATCGTAGCGGGCATATCGTGCGGATCAACCGCCGTAACTTTACCGTCTTTCATGACAATCATCGGGCTGTTATTTTTCTTTTGGGAGGTGATAAGGCGGCGATAGGTTTCTTCGAGACCGAATACAATTTTCTCAGATTCTGTCATAGCCTGTAATTCAGTTTGTGAAATCAGAAGTTCACTTTTAATGACCGTCACTAACCTGATTTTGAACGAATTCGTCTATGTCGTTTGCAAGCGAAACGGATATGATGTTGTTACTTACCATTGAGGTTTCAATTTAGCTAAAATGAAAACATTAAAATATACCATCATTCAAGATGCAAATCGATACAAAACGTAGTGCGATGCTTTAGAAAAACTCATTTTTGAAGACAACGAAACTACCTAAGACGAAGCTGAATTACTCACGCTGCTGATAGAAAAATGGGACAGCGAACACACTACTTTTCAAGACACCGACCCGATTCAACTTCTCAACGCTTTGCTTGAAGAAAACAACCTAAAAACCAAAGGTCTGGGCGAAATTTTGGATTTATCCAAAGGGACAATCTCTAAAATTCTCCATTACCACAAAGGACTTTCAAAAGAAACCATACGAAAACTCGCCGCTCATTTCAAACTATCCCAAGAAACCTTTAACCAACCTTATAATTTGGTGAGTGATACTCTTTTATAAATGGTGAGAAGAATTTGGTAGAAGCTTAGGAAGTGTTTTTAGGTGTTACCCACCCAAAAGGCGTGGAAAAGTTTATATCTGCCTGTACAGTAATTCATCAAGAGGTACGCCTGTGCTGTTTTCATATATTTTCGGATAGTTGACAATTAAGCTGTCAAAACCAATGTATTTCATAATTATTGCAGCTATGAGTACGTATTGCTTTAAGGAAAGGTAAAAACGAACTTTGTCTTCCTCATTCAAGGAATTATCCTTTCTAAACGCAATAATTGGAATTTTACCGTGGAGAAATGAATTGCGTTTTTCAATAGCTTCAATATCACTTTGCTCAATCGGGATTTTCAGGATTGTAAAAGGGAGCAATAACTTACTTCTGTTGGTAACCTGATTTATATGGCTTAGTTTATTAACTATAAGGCTTTTGCTTTCTGCACTAACTTCTCCAGTAAAGTTATTAACCGTTTCTATTAATTCCTGCCGAAGCTTTTTTGCCGTGCTTCTATCTTTAATTGGAACTAAATCCTCTTTATTTTCTTCATACAGCAAATTGGTTAATGTTTCCAAAACGATCGAAAGAATACCCGGACGTGACACTAACGTAAGTTTGTCTGCCTCCATTAACAACAGTAAAGATGTCTTGATATAATCTTTATCAATGCATAGTTTGCATAGTCGTGAAAACTCGTCAAACCTCAGTGTCCTTATTTTTCCGATAAATGGTTGTGCTTTCGTAGAATCATGGATATATCCGTGTGGATTTGAATATGTAGGAACATAACTATAGTCGATAGTTCCTCGCATCTCACGATGAACTATTCCTATTATGTCCGAATAAGTACTTGTGTCATATTGTACATAAAAACCTCTGTCGTTTACGAAATCTCCTGAAACATAACCAAAGCATAATAGTATAGAAAAGCAATATTCGGTAAAATCCTCAAAAAGTAATGGGACATCACAATCAATAACCAAATACTTTTCTTCTGAGTTTATGCTCGAAGAGTTTGAAACTACAAACATGTGAAATACCTTGTCATCAAATGAAGCTTTTAGAGCATTTGAAGTCAAATACGTTAAAAATCCATTAATCCTGATATTGAGATTCTCAATAGAGAATGCAAAATTCATATTGGACGAAATCGGCAAAAAAAGTCTAAAATGCTTCAAGGAATCTCTTTCGACTTTTTTATACTCAAATTCATATATGTAACCTTTCGCTCCTTCTGTGCCTTTGTTATTAATGACTAAATAAGGAATATGTACAGAAATGTCGCTGGTACTCAGTTTCAGGTTACTGAAATTGAATTCGTCATGTAGATAGAAAAATTCATTAGAAGGTATGTTAAAATACAACCTTTTACCTTTCCTATATAACTCAACGTTATAGTCATCTTTCAATTCCGGCGACCTCAATTTACCATCCTTAATTTGTTCTAAAGTTTTTAATAACTCTAACGTTGCTAATAAGTTGAACTCTTGCATTTTTGAATCTTAATTATATGGTAGACAATGTAATGGTATCATTTGCTTTTACAACGCCCCCCTGCCAATATGTCACCCATTTACCCTTTGGAATACCTTTTGTGAAATTCAGGGAAACTGAAAAACACAGTCATTAAACCAACATACAAGACATGGTAGCCGAAAAAGGTACAATATCGATCAACACGGAAAATATCTTTCCGATCATTAAAAAATTCCTCTATTCTGACAATGAAATCTTCCTGCGGGAATTAGTTTCTAACGCCGTTGATGCGACGCAGAAAATCAAGAAACTTGCCGCAATGGGCAAATACGAAGGCGAACTCGGTGAGTTAAAAATTAAAGTTGCGGTGGATAAAGAAGCCAAAACAATCACCATCTCGGATGCTGGTTTGGGAATGACCGCCGAAGAGATTAAGAAATATATTAATCAGATTGCGTTTTCGGGAGCGAAAGAGTTCTTAGAAAAATACAAAGACCAAGCCGACGGCAAAGATCAAATCATCGGTCAATTTGGTTTGGGTTTCTACTCTGCTTTCATGGTATCGAAAGAAGTAGAAATCATCACAAAATCGTACCAAAGTGAAGAAGCTGCCCGCTGGATCTGCGACGGAACCACCACGTTTGAAATCACGGAAGCCGAACGCACCGAACGCGGAACGGACGTAATTTTGCACATCGCTGAAGATTCGGAAGAGTTTTTGGAAGAATACAAAATCGAGCAAATACTAGAAAAATACGGCAAATTCTTGCCCGTAGAAATCGAATTCAAAGAAAAGGTAATCAACAACCCAAACCCAATCTGGACGAAAGCACCAGCGGATTTGAAGGACGAGGATTATTTAGCGTTTTACAAAGAGTTGTACCCGATGAGCGAAGATCCGCTTTTCTGGATTCACCTCAACGTGGATTATCCGTTTAACTTAACGGGCGTTTTGTATTTCCCAAAAATCAAAAATGACTTTCAGCTTAACCGCGAGAAAATACAATTATACAGCCGTCAGGTTTTCATCACCGACGACGTAAAAGACATCGTTCCTGAATTCCTGCAATTGCTTCACGGAGTAATTGATTCGCCAGATATTCCGTTGAACGTTTCGCGTAGCTATTTACAAGCTGACGGCAACGTGCGGAAGATTAATTCGTATATCACGAAGAAAGTAGCGGATAAATTGGATGACCTTTTCAAAGCCGACCGCAAAGCGTTTGAAGGCAAATGGGAAAGTATCGGCATGTTCGTGAAATACGGAGTTATCGCCGACGAGAAATTCTACGACCGTGCAAAAGATTATATCTTATTGAAGAACGTAAAAGATGAGTTCTTTACGCTTGACGAATACAAAGACAAAGTGGCATTGCTACAAACGGATAAAGAAGAAACAACAGTCATTTTGTACGCCAGCGACAAAGAGAAGCAAGATGCGTATATCAACGGTGCCGCCAAGCGGGATTACGACGTGGTATTATTAGACGATATGCTCGATTCTCACTTTATCAATGCGTTGGAGCAGAAACTCGAAAAAACGACTTTCAAACGCGTCGATGCCGAGATTTTTGACAAGCTGATTGATAAAGGATTAGTGAACGAAGTAATTCTAAGCGAAGACGAAAAGAAGACAGTAGAAGAGGCTTTCAAACCACTTGCTGGAAACAATATCGTACAAATTGAAGCTCTTTCTGTTGACGAAATGCCCGTGAGCATTGTAATGCCAGAATTTATGCGTCGTTACGCTGATATGGCGAAAATGAACGGTGGTCAGGGTGGTATGTTCGGTGCGATGCCGCAAATGCACAATATCGTGGTAAACGGAAATCACCCGTTGATTACTAAGCTATCCAAAGCCGAAGGCGAAGAACAAACTAAATTGGCAACGCAATTGCACGACTTAGCACTACTTTCGCAGGGAATGCTTTCAGGAAGCGGTCTAACACAATTTATTGAAATGTCAGTAGGACAATTGTAAAACAAAAACCCCGCTCTGATTAAAGAGCGGGGTTTTATATTATTTTATAGAGTTTACAATAACTCTTTCGCATCCTCCTCGAGATCAATATCATTGAGTTCGGGGAGGATATATGTTTTTAGACCTAATTTTTTGAAAGCTGCAATGGCTTCTTGGGCTACGTTTTCGTGGCTCCAGTCTTTTCCAAGAAATACTTTATTAAGCACTTCTTCGTCGTTTTCAATTTTCTCAAAATTGAACCCAATGGCGTAATATCCGCCGTCAATTGCTGGACCGATAACCGTATCATTTTCGATAAGATTTGCGTATGCTTCGTGTAAGATATTGCCATCTAATTCGAGGCAATCAGAACCGATAATGACCACTTTTTCGTACTCTTTGTCGTGAAGAAGTCTAAAGGCATCGTACATTTTATCACCTAAGTTAACCCCTTGGGTCTGTACGTGTTTTTCATAAACATCTTCCGCCCATTTATCCGCTGTATCAATGGAATCACTGTAAAATAAATGCTTATCTATCGGAAGTTGTTGAGTAGTACCTCGGGTGTGTTTTAATAGCTTTTCGTACACCTCAAGAGCTGCTTCATCACCAACCGTTGCCGCCAAACGAGTTTTCACTTTACCCAATACGGGATTTTTTATAAAAATAATTAAAGAGTCCATGTAGTATCGGGGCGTTTTTTAACTTTGCTTTCAATTAATACGTAAATCTAATCAAAACTGAGTAATGAATAAGGAAATAATTCTAACCGATAAGTCTCCCGCCCCAATTGGACCGTATAGTCAAGCCGTCATGGCGAACGGAACGCTCTATATTTCTGGACAAATTGCCCTGTCTGTTGCCGCATCCGGCGACATTGCCGCCGAGACGAAAGCTGTCATGGAAAATATGGGTCATATTTTGGAAGCAGCCGGACTGACGTTTTCTAATGTAGTAAAGTGCGGTATTTTCTTAAAAGATATGGATGATTTCACAACCGTAAACGAGGTCTATGGTACATTTTTCGATGAGCAACCACCCGCCCGCGAAACAGTACAGGTTTCCCGTTTACCGAAAGACGTGAACGTTGAAATTTCGGCGATAGCGGTTTCGTAAACGTTGGATATTAGGCAAGGAATTAGCATCCATAGAAAACCCTTCTCCTTTGGGGAGAAGGGTTAAGATGAAATTATAACAGAATAAATGTAAATCAACCGCTGGCAAAGTCTACAACCGTTAACGGGGTTTTCTCTTAATTAAAACTATTCACCAAAGCAGAGAAACGCTCCAATGGTAATTTAGCCGAAACAGCATTTGATTGGGCTAACTTAGCGTCAGCTAAAGCACTCGCCTTATCGCCGTTACGTTGGTGCATGCGAGCAGACTCTAAGTGATATTCTGCTAACCCTTTTGCATCGGTAACGGTAGTTTTTGCCTGACTTAACCACATTTTTGCAGCGTTCGCGTATTTTTTATCAGGGTAAACGTCGTTGAAAACTCTTACAATATACGTAATTGCACTTCCATTTGTGGCGTAGATTGTCACCATTTTATTCCCGATATTAATCGCTTGCGGAGCTTTTCCTTCTTTAATCAAGGCGTTCACTTCGTATTCCCACGTTACACCATCGGCGTATTGAGCGGCTCCAACCAATCCCATATAACCTTTGACGGTTTGTAGTTTTGAGGAGGAATAAGCCTTTCCTCTTTTACTATAAAGCGACGCCTGAATGATTCCGCCCAGAATGTTTTGTTCGTTTCCACCGTGGCCTTCTGCGTTTTCAATTTCGGCAGCTTTAGCCGAGTTGCTGAACCAGTATTTGGCGAAACCATTGTCTAAGTCCGTAACGGCTTTTTTGGTAACTCCCCAGCTTTCTTCTGAGCCTAATTTATCTTTCGGATAAATCTCGTACAACGCCGCAGCAGCAGCGAGGTTGACAGTAGTATCACGCACCACTCGGGCGTAACTGGCGTAATCAACCAAAAAAGGTACGCTGCGTTCGCCGTCCGCAAAGCGTTTCGCGAAACTTGACGAGCGTAAATCTACGTTTAGGGCTTTATCAGCTACTTTGTTGAACGATTCTATCGATGTTTCTACTTCGTCTTTGTGAACCAAGTTTCCATCAGCATCGAAAAACAAAAAGAGGGGAAAACTTGGTAAAAATATCTGCTTCTCGTCCAAAAAGGCAACCAGTTCTTTCTTGCTACAATCTAATTTGAAGTTCACAAAATTACTGTTGTACTTCTTCGCTATTTCCGGTTCTTTGAAAAACGGTTCCATACTCATACAAACCGGACAGGTGGGTAGGTAGCATTCCAGAAAGACAAGTTTACCTTCCGCCTTAGCTTGTTGAAAGGCAGCCTCGATGGTTGGTTGCCACGTAATTTCCTTCGTATTGATTGGCTGGGAAGAAGTAGTAGTTTGAGTGGTTTCCGGCGATTGCGAATTACAGCCCGAAAGCGTAGCCAGAATGCAAAAGCAAGTACCTAAGAATATATTTTTTGCGTACATAATTGATTAATTAGTGATATGGTCTGTTTCTATAAAAACAAATATCCAAAAATTGTTCCAAAATTATATTAGCTCATCAGTTAATACGGCGTTAAAAGGAGTGTCGGTTAATGAACTACAAACCTCTTTCTGATAACTATTTTCGTTTCAGTGCGAAGTTCTACAAAATATTCTCCCGCACTGAGTTTATTAATCTGTAACTCGTAACGGAAATTAAAGAGCGTACTTTCTGAGCTTAGCTTTCTCCCTGTGGCGGAATAAATATTTATTTCGGCAACCTGATTCTGAATATTTGGTGCTTCGATAACCAAAATCTGATTAGTTGGGTTGGGGTAAACATTAACCTTTTGGCCGTCTTTTTCGTCTGCTAAAGGGGCTAAAACCGCTACTGTTTTGCCGTCAATAATACCCTGACCGCAGGCGTTGGATAATTTTTCTATTTTAAAAACAATCGGTTGAGTTATGTTAACAACGTACGCTACTTGTTGATTTTCAACTAGCCTACTTTCAAGCGTGGAAATCTTCAGTTCGGCGGGTAAGGTTCCGTTTACAAGTAGTTTCAACGTTATTTGTTCGGCAAATGGCAAAGGGGAATTATTCGTAAAACTTGCTTCGACCATTATATTTATCGTGAATTTCTGAGAGGGGATTACGGTAAAACCATCGTTATTTGGCACAACCCTTACCTGATAACTTAACTTTGTCTCGCTCATAACATCAGGTAATTTTACCGTGAAACGTTGTTGCTTTCCTTCCGTCAAAACCAATGGATTAGTGAAACTTCCGTCAGAATTTGATAACTCAACTCGGTACGTCCATTCCTCAAAAGTGGTATTTTGTAAATCAAATCCAACATTGATAGTTTTTCCAGTGCAGAAAATCTGCGTAGAATCCAGCAACGTCCTTATAATGGGTTGCGGCGAAACTGATACCACGAAAGAATCTTTCAAGTAACCCAACGAATCAACAACAGTGAAAATAGTACTCTTTCTCGGTGAAACAAAGATAGACTTAGTCTGCTTCTCCAATTCAGACCAACGATAACTCCCTGACCACGAAGCGGTCAAATTCAGAGAATCGCCGTACGCTAAATTATGAATCGTTTTCTTATTTACGTTTTTAAAAACGGTAAACTTATCCCGTATTTCCCCGTCCGCAGAAAGCCACTCAGAGTCTAAACGGTTATCATCTACCGTAAAAACCGATGAGCCGCCAATTTTATAATTTGAATAAACGGAAGACGGATGCGGTTCCGTTCTGCCGTTCCAGTCCAGCCGTCCCGCCGAACCAATTACCATGTAGATAGTGCCGTCAACTTTGTTAATAATCGGTGGTGAATCGGCAGTATAGAAGGCATTAGTTTCCTGAATTACGTGTTGACTTTTGTTGAAAGTTGTAGAATGCCCCGAGTGACCTTTCATCAGAAAAGACCGCTCGTAAACGTGGCTGTGCCCACTCAATACCACATCTACGTTGTATTTGTCAAAAACCGGAATGAGTATTTCCCGGATTACTTCCAACTCCCGCTCGGCGTCAGAATCGTGCGAACGCTTCGTAAAAGGCGGATGATGAAAAAAGACAACCGTCCAGAGTAATTTATTTGCTGATAGGTCTCGTTCGAGCCATTGATATTGTTTACTACGCTTATCAGCCAGCGGATATTTCCCATCGTCGTAACCGTAAGAATCGAGTGAGACAAAATGCACGTTCCCGTAATCAACCGAATAGTAAGCTTCGGTATTGGAAGCAATTCCACCAGATTCACCCTTCGTAGGCGTGGTGATAATATCAAAATATGGGATATCTCGACTCTTTTTCAGCGTCTCAAAATCAGGAGATAGCCCGTAGTATTCGTGATTTCCTGGACTCGGCAGAATGGGCATATTATCCAGTATTTCATCTCCGTAATAATCAAAAACCTGCGTTTGATATTCGGCTTCGGTACCGCAACAATAAGAATTATCGCCCAGCCAAACCCACAAATCAGCGTGCTTCTTTTTATCGAGAAATTGCCGCCGCACCGCCGCCTGATTCGGAACGTATTTAGCCGAGTTTGATGCTCCAAAATCTCCCATTGCCCAGAAATTTATGGGAGATTTTGCTTCCTTTTTAGGAGTAATAACAACGTATTGATTAACGTTCTCCTTCAGTTTACGGTTAATTGCACCAATACTATAAGCGTACTTTTCCCCCGACAGTAAACCGGATAATTCAATGCTATGCTCTGTGGTTGATGCATCACTTTTAAATGCGGAAATGATACCCGTTTCCGAGGTAATTACAACTTCGCTTGAAGTAGAGACATCCGTTCGCCAGCGAATAGTCATTCCATCGGCCGTAGGCTGCTGTAAATACGGTCCACGAATTACCTTTTGGGCGAAAAGTTGGTTAATAAAAAGAGACTGAAAGATTGCTATTATTATTACTTTTTTCACGGAAGTAGTATCGAGGTAAATTTATTTGTTAATTCAAGGGTTAGTTTACCACTTTTTACCGACTTAAAATTTGCCGCTAGAATTTCGCTTATTCTAACGCTATTCAGCGTTTTTTTGGTCAACACAAATTCTCCGACTCGTAAGAGTCTAAATCCAATACGTATATACGCGAGCGTTTTTTTAACTTGCACATTCAATCTACCGTAGTCGCACTTAATTTTCAAATGTTTGAAATCACTCATTGGGTACTTGACGTAGAAGGATTTTGCCTTATCGGTTGATTCGGTATCTTCGGCAGATCGCGATAAGACAACTAACCGCAACACAAAACATTCCGAACCAGCACATTCTATCGTTCATTTACTGTTTTCTTTTATTAAAACAGTAAAAAGGATTGATTTAGTCTTCTATAAATCAACATTGGTCTAAACTGATAATCAACGAATTGATTTCATCAAAAATAAAAGCAATATTGGTAATCATTTACAAAACCTATCATAATCTTGAAAAATAAATTTTACCAAACTCTGCTCCTACTTGCAGCTTTATCCTTGCATGCGGTTGCTCAAAACCGTGGTGGTGTAAACGGAAAAGTTGCGGATCAGCAAACCAACGAACCGCTTGGCTACGCAACCATCAGCATTTTTCAAACAACTGACAACAAACTCGTTACCGGAAATATCAGCAACGAGAAGGGAGAATTCAACATCGATACTCCGTACGGAGAATTTTACGCAACAATTGAATTTGTTGGTTACCAGAAGTTCACAACTGACCGATTTATTTTACAGAAAAACGAACCCCAAAAAGACCTCGGAATGCTTTCCATTTCGCCCTCCGCAAATGCGTTGCGGGAAGTAGAAGTCCGTGCCGAAAAAAGCTCGATGGAACTATCACTCGACAAACGGATTTTCAACGTTGGGAAAGACCTCGCCAATGCGGGAGGAACGGCAAGCGATGTATTGATGAATATTCCGTCGGTAAGTATCGAACCTGACGGCGGAATCAAACTTCGGGGAAGCAGCAACGTCCGGATTTTGATTGACGGAAAACCTTCGGGATTGGTAAGTATGAAAGGCGGGGCGGGTTTGCAAGCTCTACAAGCAAATATGATTGAGCGAGTAGAAATCATCACGAATCCATCCGCCCGTTACGAAGCCGAAGGAATGGCGGGAATCCTGAACATTATTTTAAAGAAAGAGAAAAAGCAAGGCATCAATGGTTCCGTTGATTTGATAACGGGTTATCCAGTCAATCAAGGCGTTGGCTTAAATCTAAATTACCGCCACAAAAAAGTCAATTTCTTTATCAATTACGGATTGGCTTACCGCATTCAACCGAATATCGCGAATACGTATCAAGAGGTTTTTGAGAATGGCGAGAAGCTAATTTCAGAACAAGGACGCAACGGAACAGTAACGGGTTTCAATAATAATATTCGGGGCGGATTAGATTATTACTTTAACGAATCGAGCATTCTGACGGCTTCGTATTTATTTAAACGCAGCGACGCTTTTCGGGAAACAAATTTGACATACGATGATTTCGTGGGGAACCTAAACAACAAAATCCGCACCACGAACCGCCGACAAGAAGAAACCGAAAACGAACCCAACTCTGAATACACGGTAACGTTTAAAAAAGACTTTAAACGAAAAGAACACAGCTTTACGGCATCAGCAAGATATATTGATAATTGGGAACGCTCCGACCAAACGTTTTTTCAAGAAGCATTTACCGAAAATGGTTCTCCGGATATACCGCAAACTTTTCTTCAGAAATCATTGAACGATGAGTTTGAGAAAAACCTCATTGTGCAAGCTGATTACGTACAGCCGATTGGTAAAGACGGAAAATTTGAGACAGGTTTACGCAGTAGTTTCCGCGACATGGTAAACGACTTTTTTGTAAAACAACGCAACGAGCAAGGAGTTTTTGAGAACCTGCCTGGCTTCACAAATTACTTCATCTACAACGAAAATATCCACGCGTGGTACGGAATATTAGGAAATAAGAGCAACAAATTAACGTATCAGGCGGGACTCAGAGCGGAGTGGACAGATGTAAAAACAACGCTTCGAGCCACCAATGAAGTAAACCCACGCCGGTACGCCAATTTATTTCCGAGCGTACACACCACCTATAACTTTACAGCAGACGATGCTGTTCAAATTAGTTACAGCCGCCGCATCCGTCGTCCGTTTTACAACGATTTGAGTCCGTTTTGGACCTTAGCGGATATTCGCAATTTTTCTTCGGGAAATCCGAACCTTAATCCTGAATTCACAAATTCATTTGAACTTGGGCATATCAAATACATGGAAATTGGCTCGTTGAGTTCGAGTATTTATTTCCGTGATACAAAAGACAAAATTCAATCCATCCGGTCTGTGGATGGTTTTGGTTTTGCTACGTCAAGACCCGAGAATTTGACCGGGGAACGCTCTTACGGAGCAGAACTCATCAATCAAATGGATATCCGAAAATGGTGGAAATCAGATTTCAGCTTTAACTTCTTCCGAGCTGACATTGACGGCACGAACATTAATGAGAGTTTTAAGCGAAAAACCTACAGTTGGTTTACCCGTTATTCTTCACGTTTCACAATTACGAAAGGTTTTGACCTACAATTGCGAGCGAATTACGAAGCCCCACAAAAGACCGTACAGGGAAAACGGCTTTCATTGACGTATCTTGATTTAGCGGCAAACAAAGATATATTTAAAGGAAAAGGATCGCTCAATCTCAGCATCTTAGATGTGTTTAATTCCCGTGTTTACCGCTTTGTGGTGGAAGGAGACACTTTCCTAACAAATGGGCGTTCGCAATACCGCATGCGGCAGGCTAACCTGACATTGAACTACCGTTTTAATAACGGTAAACAAGAGAAGAGTTTGATAGATTAACGCACAAATGAAGCGTTCGGAAATATCCCGAACGCTTCATTTTTATAAAATCTGGAAACCCATCTTCCTTCGATGGTTATACCATCATTATCCACTTTCCTTTTTTCAATTCATCCTCCCCCTCCTACGGTCTCTTGCGTGCTAATTTTCGATAAGCCTAGCAGCTTCTCACTGCTTCCGCCAGCAACTACTTTAGCCGTAGCCGCTCCGCTATTGGGGTGCGAATAATTTTCATGATAGGCTCACTTTTAATATCGTAGCCTTCGGTTTGCACATCACGTTTTGAGCCGTACTCGGTTTACTGCTCTTTTGCTGCTTGATTAGATTTTACGGATTTTCATTGTCTCTTCCTTAGTATTCTTTGTTTTTATCTTTCGTGGCATTATGAATAATAAGTAAACAGAATAATTTACCACTTACCAAGAAAACCTTGTTCTGAACTACCTGAGATTATGAACACAAAATTGCAATCTACTCGTTAGTTATTTCCAAAAATTTCTTAGCCGCTTTTACCGTTTCCTGCGGATTTTCCTCCATCGGAACGTGACCGAGTTCGGGATAAATTACCAATTTATTATTAGGTAAGTCGGCGGCAAATTTCTGGGCATTTTCCACGGGAATGAGCAAATCTTTTTCACCCCAAATAATAAGCGTAGGTTGCGTGAGCGATTTAATTTTACCCGACTGATCTTGATACGAGTCAAGTTGCATGCGAACTAAAAAAGCCTTTCTATTTCCGGGACGAAGCGTCAAATAATAATAACGATCCACGAGTTCATCCGTTACCAAATCAGGGTTTCCGTAAACGTTCTTTACACTATTTTCAATAACAGAACGGGGTGTAATAACAGTAAGTAGTTTGTTCAGAACTGGAACTGTTGCCAAGCGAAATGCCAACGGTATGCTCTTTGCCTTGTTTGGGTAACCCGTCGCATCTACCAGAATGAGTTGTTTCACTAATTCGGGGTAGGCCGCAGCCGTTTGCCACGCAATACCACCGCCGAGCGAATTACCGCCTAAAACGCAGGATTTTATCCTAAAGGTTTCTATAAATTGTTTCGTAAATTCTACGTACGCTTCGGGTGAGTAATCGTTGCTAGCATTCGGGCCAGTCAAACCAAAAGCGGGAAGATCGAGTGTGATTACGCGGCGGGTTTTTGAGAGTTCATCCACCCACCCCTCCCACGTGTGTAAACTCGAACCTGTACCGTGTAACAGAACAATTGGCAACGAATCCGTCTGCACTCCAACGTCTCGGTAGTGAACAATCAAACCATCAACGCTCACAAAGTTAGAAGGTAGTTTAGCGTACTTCAGTTTCAACGAATTCATCGGAATATCCGATTGGTGCGTAAACATAAACAATGCAACGATTACGCCAAATACGCTTAGCAACCAAAAGCGTTTACTTTTCCAGTTTATCATTCTTTTTTTTGATATGAGTTTTTCCTTTGATGCGTCAAATATAAAACGATGATACGAAGTTGAGATTGGGACTCCTCTTGTTTCATCCCGATAAGTACCAGAACACTTCTTCAACCTACCTCGCAAGGTATTAAAAAATCTTCTCAAAAACCGGCGGTGTTGTTTTCAGCCATCCGGTCACACTTCGGCGTTCTTTGTAAGCAGTCAATACTTCGTGTTCTATTTTATCACTTTCGAAAATTATGATTCGTCCCGCAAACGGCAAAATATCTTTCGGGCCGTCTTTGAGATACATTCTGAGTTGTCCACCGTCGGCTTCTTGCCAAACGTCGTTGAGGTAACAAATAATGGATAGTTTTCGTCCCGAATCGGTTTTAAAACGGTCAAGGTGGCGTTTATAAAAAGTGCCGACGGGATAAACAGCGTAATGCATTTCGTAACTTTGTAGCCCTAGGTAGCACGTACTGTTTAGGTACAGCATAAATGCTTCCACTTGAGCCAGATAACGTTTTTCAGCATCAGTAGCGGCAATTTTTTCGAGCCAAAAGATTTCATCCCCGCGAATAGCTTGCACCACTTGTTGCCCTTTACTAATTCCTGCCCTGCGGAAGGCATCGTCTTCGTAACGCGTAGTAAGTGAGTTGTTTAAGTCTGACGTTTCCTGTTTTGTCAAAAAGCCATCCAACACTCCGAAACCCTGCTCTACCATTTGCTGGATGAGGGTTTCGTATTGAAAAATTATTTCCATTACGTTGCGTTTATAATATTTTGCAAAGATGGAGTAAAGCAACGTTGGTTTTATTCATTAGCAGGTTTTTAACACAAGTCCTTTCACAATAAAACACCAAGCTATTCACCACTAAAATACAGTCGAACTTCGTACGCCAATCGAAGTATTTATCTGTAAATTTGGAGAGCCTAAATCTCTTTCAGAATTAAATACAACAAACCAAACACTTATGGTACAATGGGGAATAATTGGCGTGGGCAACGTCACGGAAAGGAAAAGCGGTCCGGCATTTCAAAAGGTTGAAGGCTCTGAATTAGTTGCCGTTATGCGGCGAACGAATCATTTAGCAAAAGATTACGCCGAGCGGCACAACGTTCCGAAATGGTTTGACAATGCCGAAGATCTCATCAACGATTCCGACGTGGAAGCTATTTACATCGCTACGCCGCCCGATAGCCACGAAAAGTATACGTTAATGGCGGCAGCGGCGGGTAAACCCGTTTACGTAGAAAAGCCGATGGCACGAAGCTACGCCGAGTGCAAACGGATGATAAAAGCCTGCGAAGAACGAAACGTTCCCTTATTTGTGGCGTATTACCGCCGAGCGTTGCCGAATTTTCTAAAAATCAAAGAATTGATTAACGAAAAAGCAATCGGCGATGTACGGTTTATTGATTGTAAAGTGCACAAAGCTATCAACCAAAAAGAAGATAATTCCGACAATTGGCGGGTGAATCCTAAAATCGCTGGAGGCGGGTATTTCTACGATTTAGCCTCGCATCAACTTGATTTCTTAGATTTCCTATTCGGTCCAATTATGAAAGCAAGCGGCACTTCTAAAAATAACGCGGGACTTTACGCCGCCGAAGATACCACGGTCGGAACGTTTGAGTTTGAGAACGGCGTAATCGGAATAGGCAATTGGTGCTTCGCTGTTTCCGCAGAATCAGAAACGGAACAAACCATTATCTACGGTAGCAAAGGCAGAATTGAGTTTGACTTTTTTGGAAAATTGGAAGTAAACGTCTTTGTAGACGGCAAGGGTACCCAAAATTTGACGTTCGATATGCCGATGCACATTCAACAGCCGCTCATTCAATCTATGGTAGATGAACTCAACGGCGAACCGATCAAATGCCCTTCCACCGGAACTTCCGCCGCTCGCACAAATTGGGTGATGGAGGAGATTTGTGGATGAACAGTTTATTCTGTTCACAAACTTTTCCTCATTAAATAGAACACGAGTTTGAATAAAATCAGTAAAGTTCGTGTTACAAAATATGAATTCTATCTGTGTCTCTTTATTGTAAAGTGCTAACTATGAATACACAATTTGACATTTCAGAAGTACTACAATCAGGTAAAATTGAAAACGAACTTGATTTTGAAAGAGTTTTAATAACTGATAGAAAATTACGCATGCTTACAAAAGAAGATATAAATTACAAAGCTGTAGCCCGTTCAAAAGTTCGGTTTTTTAAGAACGCTTTTAATGCTACAACAACTCTACTGCTTCAACGCTCTAATTCGCAGCTTACTATCAAAGCCAATCGTACGGATTTTATAAACGAGCCCCGTTTCCGTAACTAAATCAGCCATATTATCACTCCAATTATCGTATCTTTGCGGCTTGAAAGCTAATGCCTAAAAGCTGAAAGCTAAATACTGTTAACTAAAAATAAATGTCTTTCAAGAAAGAACTGGCTCGCCGCCGCACGTTTGCCATTATTGCCCATCCTGATGCGGGTAAGACCACTTTGACCGAAAAACTGCTTTTGTTCGGTGGAGCAATCCAAACCGCTGGAGCCGTAAAGTCAAATAAGATTAAGAAGACTGCCACGTCCGATTTCATGGAAATTGAGAAACAGCGTGGCATTTCTGTGGCTACGTCGGTGATGACGTTTGACTATAAAAACTTAAAAATCAACATCTTAGATACACCCGGCCACAAAGACTTCGCCGAAGATACGTACCGTACGCTCACAGCGGTTGACTCCGTGGTATTGGTCATCGACTGCGTAAAAGGCGTGGAAGAGCAGACCGAAAAACTCATGGAAGTCTGCCGCATGCGGGATACACCCGTGATGATTTTCGTGAATAAGATGGACCGCGAAGGCAAAGATCCGTTTCAGCTTTTAGACGAGCTAGAAGAAAAACTAAACATCCGGGTTCGCCCAATTACGTGGCCGATAAACGGCGGGCGTGACTTCAAAGGCGTTTACCATTTGCTTGACAAAAAGATGAATTTCTTCGCCGTTAACAAAACGAAACTCGAAGCAGATATTTTCGAAATTGACTTAGAATCTACTGTTTTAGACGAAAAGGTTGGCGAAAGAGATGCAAATCAATTGCGGGAAGACGTAGAATTGATAAATGGCGTTTATGATGAATTCGACCGAGAGGCGTATTTAGCGGGTAAATTAGCTCCCGTCTTCTTCGGAAGTGCGGTAAGTAATTTTGGAGTAATGGAATTGTTAAACGGATTCGTGAACGTTTCCCCGCAACCTATTTCTCGTGAAACTAATAAACGCGTCGTTGAACCAACGGAAGATAACTTTACGGGTTTCGTATTTAAAATTCACGCTAATATCGACCCGCGTCACCGCGATCGTATTGCATTCTTACGCGTTTGTTCGGGTACATTTGAACGGGGGAAATTCTTCTACAATACCCGTTTAGACAAAAAAGTAAGATTTGCAAATCCGTACATGTTTATGGCAGATGCCAAAGAAGTCGTAGACGAAGGCTACCCCGGCGACGTGGTAGGACTTTACGACACTGGCAACTTCAAAATTGGGGACACACTGACTGAAGGGGAAGATTTACGATACACGGGTATTCCGAGTTTCTCGCCTGAGCTTTTTCGCGAGGTAATCAACCGAGATCCCATGAAAACTAAGCAGCTCGAAAAAGGCATTCAGCAACTTTCAGAAGAGGGCGTTGCTCAATTATTCACGATGCAACCGGGTAACCGAAAAGTTATCGGTACGGTAGGAGAACTCCAATTTGAAGTTATTCAACACCGACTTTTGAACGAATACGGAGCAAGCTGTGCTTACGAGGCAAAGTCTTTCTCAAGAGCAGTTTGGGTTACGAGTGAAGACGAGGAGAAGTTGGCTGAATTTATCCGCCTAAAAAGTAATTCGATTGGGTACGACAGAGACGAGAACCCCGTTTTCTTTGCTGAAACTGACTGGATTCTTCGCATGAATCAGGAAAACAATCCAGAAATTACTTTCCACAAAACATCTGAATTTAAGGTTAAACAATCAAAGTGAAGTTTTCACCCTAAATCAATCGCTGTATTTGTACTGTTCGTCTATTCAATTAAACTATGTCTATCGTTTCTTCGTTTCAGTAAGTACCTAATTTTAGCTATTACTTTTTGAAGAAATTTTAACATGCAATTATCTGGAATAGTACGGTTCCTCGCAACCGCAATTATGCTCAGTAGTTCAATCATTGCCTGCGTTGAACCGTATGATTTAGATTACGATCAAACCAAACGTATTTTGATTGTTGACGGGGTATTAAGTGATAATCCGAACAATCCGCAAACGGTCAGTATCCGAGAATCGATACCAAACGGCAGTCGTAATTTCTACTTGCCCATATCGGGAGCTACCGTTGAAGTCATCGTAGATGATTCCGAACGATTTCGGTTCAAAGACACCGAAAATGGCAATTATTTGAAGCCTGTTGATTTAATCATTGAAGAAAAAAGACAGTATCGGCTTGAATTTAAGCTTGCGGACGGAAGGTCATACGTTTCCGAAAATGAAAACTTTACCGCTACTTCGCCCATTGACCGAGTTTACACTCAGTTAGAAACAGAAGGAATTGCGAAAAACACCGGATATTTACCCGCTCATTCGGTATATATAGATACGCAAGACAAACCCGGGAAAGGCAACAATTATGTGTGGTCCTGGAAACTTTTTGAAAAGAAAAACATCTGCCAATCCTGTATCAACGGGCGGTATTTCATAGACCGTCGCACTGGAGTTGGTGAATGCCGAGACGAATCCGCCTCGATTCAAACCGAAGATTTCTACAACGATTACCAATGTGATGGCGATTGTTGGCAGATTTTCTACAATACGTCAATAAACGCTATGAGCGATACGTACGTTGACGGCAATCCAATCATTGGTCGGCTTATCGCCAAAATACCCATTTATCAATATAACGGTGCGTTACTCGAAGTAAAACAACAGTCTGTTTCGCCGAGTGCCTTTCGCTATTTGAAGCTACTTACGGAGCAATCACAGAATAACGGAGGTCTTGCTGATACTCCTCCCGCTGCCTTGATTGGCAATGTTCGGAATGTTAATAACTCTAAAGAAGCCGTTGGCGGTTATTTCATGGTAGCCAGCGAGGAGTCCACCTTATTGTGGATTGACAGACAAGACGCAATCAAACAGCGAATCCCAGCAATAGGCTTTTTAGGAAGAGCCGTATCATTAGAAGCTTCACCGATACCGAGTCGTCCGCCACTTGCTCCCTGCCCAAACGAACGCTTCAGAACCCCCTTCAAACCCGGAGGCTGGATTGACTAATAAACAGGACTGCCGAATAAATGAATCACACTCAACTAATACGTAGTATGAAGTTAATCTTTACCTTACTTTTCACAGTTTGCACATTAGTCACGTCCCACGCCCAACGAATTAACATACTGTTAAGCGGTATTGTAATTGACTCCGTTAGCCAAAAGCCTTTACCCGGAGCCACCGTTCAACTTAATTTCGGGCAGTTGGAAAATAAGACCAGTGAAACAGGATTCTATAAGTTTGTGGTACCCGCAGGAGAGGAAATATCATTTACAGTAAAGTTTGTTGGCTACCGAACTTTCCGCAGAACCCTATCGCTCGAAAACGATACAGAACTCAACATAACGCTCAACGAAGTATCCAATGAACTGGAAGAGGTTATTGTATCAACGAAAAGTAGCGGAAATAATATAAGCCGCCCCATTTTAGGGGTGAGTTCTCTGAATATAAAAACGCTAAAAAAGCTCCCGACTGCATTGGGGGAAGTTGACATCTTGCGTGGCTTACAAATGCTCCCAGGCGTTTCAAGCGTTGGTGAAGCAGCTAATGGAGTAAACATACGGGGCGGTACCACCGATCAAAATTTAATGCTTTTAGACGGAGCACCAATTTTCAACCCAACGCATATGTTTGGCCTTTTCTCGGCTTTCCCATCAGAGGCAGTTTCGGGTTTTGACTTGTACAAAGGAAACGTACCAGCTCGTTTTGGCGGGCGGGCAGCGGCAGTTTTAGAAGTAACCATGAAACAGCCATCGCTTGACAAGTTCAGCATGGAAGGCGGCATTAGTATAGTTTCGAATCGCCTCAAAATGGACATTCCATTAATCGAAAATAAGCTCGGTATTATGATTTCAGGACGGGGAGCGTTCAATTCATTCCTCTTACCACTAGTATCTCAGCAGTTTGACAATATCAGGGCGAATTTTGGAGATGCGGCTTCCAAACTATTTTGGCGGATAAATAACAAAAACACATTTTCTGCCTCTGCTTATTACAGCAAAGACTTTTTTCAAACCGAACTTCTCGGAACTATTGCGGATATAAATGCTACTTCTACCCAGTTTGATTACCAGACTATCAACTTTTCAGGTCAATGGTTTCGAGCAATAAATAATAACGTAAACCTTCAAACCTCCTTTGCAACCTCAGATTACGTTCCGCGACTTGTCTTACCAGAGTTAAATACGGGCAATAAAGTAAGTATTTCGTCTGGAGTTGATTTTAGACAGATAAAGTCTAATTTGAATATTCTGAAAGAAAACCAGAAAATCGAAATGGGTGCGGATGTTACCTATTATACCATAAATCCCGGAGAATTAAATCCTGGTTTGAGTCAGAGTGTTACGCCAGTTGTTTTGTCAAAAGAAAAAGGTCTGGAATTAGGTATTTTTATCGAAAACGAAGCCGATATTAATGATAAACTTACGGTTTCAGGTGGGATTCGCTATTCACACTTCCTAAACTTAGGTCCAGCTGACGTACGCATCTACGATTCTCCCATTCGTGATGAACTTGGCTTAGTTGACACCGTCTCTTTCAGCAATAATCAAGTTGTGGCAAACTACGGCGGTTTTGAACCCCGTTTCGGTTTACGCTACTCCCTGACGCCACGGAGTTCTATCAAGTTTGGGTACAATCTAATGCGACAGTACATTCAGGTGGTTTCAAATACTACTACTCCGATTCCTACGGCTCGCTGGAAAACATCCGACCGATACATCAAACCACAAGTCAGTTCGCTTATTACGGCAGGATACTTCCAACAGTTACCCGGTAATATTTACGAATATTCAGTGGAAGCCTATTACCGTAGCACCAAAAATATCATTGATTATCGCCCAGGAGCAGATTTCTTGTTGCAGCAATTTCCCGAAAGCGAATTATTGCAAGGCCTCAACCGAAGCTACGGTTTGGAGCTAATGGCTTCAAAAAAGAAAGGCGAAGTGACCGGCTGGGTTAATTACACGTATTCACGTTCGTTAAATCAGATAAACGAAGGAAATTCACTGCAACAACAAGTGAACTTCGGGAATTTTTACGCCGCTAATTACGACCGGCCACACACGTTTAATTCGAGCGTTGTCATTAACCAAGGCAAGTACCACGATTTCTCGTTCAATTTTACGTACAGCACCGGACGACCTTTCACTACACCGCAAGGTGCAATCCTGTTTCAAGACCAAGTATTTCCGTTTTACGATGTTAGAAATAACGCCCGACTACCGGATTATCACCGCCTTGATTTTGCGTGGAATATTTACAACCCAAGCATGAAAGACCGCCGCTTCAAGGGCAACTGGACATTCACGATCTATAATATCTACGGACGAAAAAACGCTTACTCTATTTTCCTCCGCACCGAAGGCACAAAAGTAACCGCCAACCGTCTCACGATTTTTGGAGCACCAATGCCTTCGCTTTCGTATAACTTTACATTTGATTGATTGAGCTTTTGACTCCTGCGGAGTAGTTATAACAATTATTAATTCCTTCCTTCTACCGATACTAAATCCCTGTGGGATAAGCCAATAACAGTAGTTCAAGGTGCAACTTCCTAATAGCCCATAGGCTTTCTATTGACGACCAGCCTTCGGTAGTAGAAGGAAATACGGGAAGTAGGTTTAACCCGATAGAACTTAAATACTTACACAAAACTGAACCACCGTCGGGGTCTGCGACCGCCAACGGGGATTAACTAAAGTCTGACTCGGAGGCTAAGACCGCAAATGGAGATTATTACACAAAGCTAAAACACCGTCGGGGTATGCGACCGCCAACGGGGATTAACTAAAGTCTGACTCGGAGGCTAAGACCGCAAATGGAGATTATTACACAAAGCTGAACTACCATCGGGGTATGCGACCGCCAACGGGTTTGGCTAAAGCCTGCCTCGGAGGCTAAGACCGCAAATGGAGATTATTACACAAAGCTGAACTACCGTCGGGGTATGCGACCACCAACGGGGATTAACTAAAGTCTGACTCGGAGGCTAAGACCGCAAATGGAGATTATTACACAAAGCTAAAACACCGTCGGGGTATGCGACCACCAACGGGGATTAGCTAAAGCCTGACTCGGAGGCTAAGACCGCAAATGGAGATTATTACACAAAGCTGAACCACCGTCGGGGTCTGCGACCACCAACGGGTTTGGCTAAAGCCTGCCTCGAAGGCTAAGACCGCAAATGGAGATTATTACACAAAGCTGAACCACCGTCGGGGTCTGCAACCACCAACGGGTTTGGCTAAAGCCTGCCTCGGAGGCTAAGACCGCCAATGGCGGATTATCTGAAGTCTGGTTTTGATTATTATCAGAATATTAATTGTCGACTGAATAAACCTGCTCTCCGCCAACTACGGTTTTCAAGATTTTCACGCCCCGAATTTCTGCGTTCGGAATTTGCATCAGGTCTTTATCTGTGAGAATAAAGTCTGCCATTTTTCCAACTTCGATGCTACCCCGCTCCTTTTCTTCAAAATTGGCGTAAGCCGCCCAGATAGTCATGGCTCGCATGGCTTGTTCACGAGTCAACGCGTTTTCCATTTGATAACCACCTTCGGGGAAATTATTGTTATCCTGACGGGCAACCGCGGAGTGAAATCCAAAAATAGGATTGACAAATTCTACCGGGAAATCAGAACCGTTTGCCACCACCCCGTTTTGCTTCAATAAGTCCTGAAAAGCGTAAGCGGTTTTAACGCGTTTATCTCCCAAACGCTCGTCCGCCCAATACATGTCTGAAGTACCGTGCGTTGCTTGAATAGAAGGAATAATACTGTACTTTCCAAACTTAGGAACGTCCGTTTTTGAAACGATCTGGGCGTGTTCGATTCTCCAGCGACGTTCGTTTTTATCTTTCAATAATTTACCGTAGATATCCAAAATCAACCGGTTCGCAGAATCTCCAATGCAATGCGTGTTTGCCTGATAGTCAGAATTATAAATCTCCGTCAAGCTACGTTCGAGTTCTTTAGCACTCAACAATAGAAAACCCGTTTGATCGGGAGCATCCGCGTAAGGTTCAAGCAAACACGCCCCCCGAGACCCCAAGGCTCCGTCGGCGTAGAGTTTAATCGAACGCACGTTCAATCGGTCAGTTTTTATAATCCCTTTTTTGAGGTAGTATTCAAGGTTTGCGATTCCTAACGAAACCATCACATAATCCCGAATTTTGAGCGACCCCTCAGCGTGCATTTTCCCAATTAGGTCAATGTCATCGCGATTCAACCCCGCATCAGAAACAGTGGTTAAACCGTATTTGAAACATTCCGCTTCGGCGGCTTGAATCATCGCTCGTTTTTCGGTTTCCTCAGCTCTCGGAATCACCCGACGGATGAAACCCTGAGCATTATCAATTAACACACCCGTTGGTTCGCCGTTCATTAGAATCACATCACCACCGTCCACTTTTGAACCGCTCGTTATTTTCGCCAATTGAAGTGCTTTAGAATTGGCAATTAAAGCGTGTCCGTCAATGCGGGTAAGAGCCACAGGTTTATCGGGGAAAGCTTCGTCTAATAATTCCTTTGTCGGAAATTCTTTTACTTCCCAATCATTTTGATCCCACCCTCTTCCCACAAGCCATTGATTATCAAGGTTTTCTTTCTCAAAATCCTTCAATCGCTCGATAATTTCTTTGTAAGAAGTTGTACCCACTAAATCAGCCTGCGAAAGCATTTGCCCCAAACCCATAAAGTGTGAATGCGGATCATATAATCCCGGAAAAACGGCTTTCCCTTTGGCATCAATTACATTTTTAGAATTATATTTTGAAGTAATTTCGTCCGTAGTACCAACAGCGATAAATTTACCGTCTTTCACCGCAAAGGCTTCGGCGGTAGCAAACTCATCGTTTACCGTGTAGACAATCGCGTTGGTCACGATTAAATCAGCGGATTGTTTCGTGCAAGAAAGCGTACTCATGAGAAAAAATAGCAAAAATAGGTATTTCATCGTAGAAGGGAGATAGGATTTTGGTGAGACTTATTTTTCGTTAACAATTTCAGTATAACTTTGTTGAGTACAAAATTTACCCCATGCAATTTAAAAATAAACGCGTTGTAATTACTGGAGCATCGTCAGGGATTGGTTGGTCACTGCTTAATAAATTACGGGGAATTGAAGGAATTCAACTCGTAGCAACGGATGTACAACTTCTACCAGAAACCTACGAAGACGTAACGTTTATTAGAGCCGATATATCGGACCTTGACGGAATCGAGAACGTCTTTGCTCAGGCCTGTTTTAAGTTTAAAGAAATTGACATCTTTTTTGCCAACGCAGGTTTTGCATATTACGAATCCATCGGGTTGCCTGATTACAAACGTCTCGATAAGATTTTTAAAGTGAATACCATTGCCCCACTCTACATTTTACAGAAAATGATGGAAATGAAAAACGATAACCTTACCGTTATTACCGCTTCAGCAATGGCAAAATTAGGCATACCGGGATACGCTTTTTACGGAGCAACCAAAGCCGCCCTTGATAGATTTGCGGATGCCTTTTGGTTTGAGAATAACCCGAAAAGCAAACTATCTTTGGTCTATCCCGTGGCTACCCGAACCAATTTCTTCAAACAGGCTAACAAGGAAGATACACCCGTTACGCCGTGGCCTTCTCAAACGTCCGAAGAAGTAGCCGACGCAATCATTGCGGGCGTCATGAGCGATAAACGGCAAATTTTCCCGTCAATGCTATTTAGAGTAGGGCGTTTTCCCCAATGGCTATTTGAAGCAATTTGCAAACCTTATCAAAGGTATTATGCGAAGTATTTGAAGTGAGGTTTTGGAATCTCAAAACCCAAAATTCGCCCCAATTCTGAAACTACGCGGTGGAGCGGGATTAAAGTAGCGTCTTCCGAAGGCGTTATTATCGTTTCCTAAACTATACGATTGGTTCAGTAAATTATCGCCGTCTACGAAGAAATCAAACGCCACGTTTTGCACTGTGCCTTTCCAACCCAATCGAGCGTTGAGTAACAAGTAAGAATCTGCGGAAACTGTATTGGCATCGTTCAGAAAAATCTTGTCGGTAAAGTTTAATTGAGCCGAGGTATAAAAGCCATTATTTAGCGTTAGGTCTGCTCCCGTTACCCAAACATTTTGCGGCACGCTCGGAATCGTATTCCCCGAGAAATCGTTGTCGTCCCGCTGATAATTTAAGTACGTATAATCGTTGAAAGTATAACTGCTAAAAACGTTTAACTTCTTGGGTAGAAGTTCGGCGTTTATTAAAACCTCCAAACCATTCTGCCGGGTATTACCCGAATTGACGAAACGCTCTCGTTCATCAGCTCCAATGCGTCGCACGATCGTGTTTGAAAGTTCCATCGTGTAAGCTGAAATATCATAACTTAATCGGTCATTCCACACTTTTCCTCTGCTGCCAACCTCGATATTTCGTCCTATTTCGGCGGCTAAAGGCACAAACGAATTTACTGACTGATAACCCGTTACAAACTCCTGAACCGTTGGTGGCGAGAAGCCCTGACTCACACTTCCATAAACAGAAAAGTTATTTCCAAGTTTTTTCAACAGAGCAATTCGGGGAGAAAAAGGCACCCCAGATAAGTCTTCAATCGGCGTAGTATTTGGGGCGTCCGAACGGCGAAAATAGCGGTAACGTTGTTCGTTCAGGCTTCCGCCAAGTGTCAAAATAAAGCCGTTATTAAACGTCAGTTCTTCCTGTAAAAATACGCTACTTTGTAAAGCGTTCACTTCTTCTTCCGACTGCCGGCTTCCGATTTTTCCGCCCTCATTATCATAAACATCAAACATGGAGTAAGTCCGGATTAATTCTCCGCCCACTACCGTTTTCGAACGGATATTATCAAACTCTTTTACGTACACAAATTGCGTTCTTCCGCCAATCGAATTTTCGTCTCTAATTTCGTAGTTAGTGATGAAAGGGTTCTCTAAGTGCGAGATATTTCCGAACACCGAAGTGTTCCAAGACATTCCCGAATTCCAACGTTGTTCGTGCGAAATTCCGGTGGTAAAAAAACGTTGTTTTATCGCCGCTTGTTGTTCAATCGAGCTTTTCGTAAAACGAGTAGCAGGTCGGGACTGTTGCGGATTTTCAGCGACCTGATTAGCGGTCAAACCACCTGGAGTTTGGTAATTCAAGTCTGCGTACAATACGTTGACATTAAGCGTTTTATTCTTATCATAAAAGAAACTCGAACGCCAGTTCAGCACGTCGCGTTCCATATTAGTGTGTTCCCGATAACCCTCCGTTTTTTGTCGCCCATAGGTTAAAACTGAGTTGATTTTTTCGGTCGCTATGGTATGGGCAATATTAAAATTCATTGTTCCGAATGCACCCGTCAGCACACCAATTCGAAGCCCGTTTCCTTGCGTTTGTCTTGCGTCTGCCGTGCGACTTTTCAGTAAGATTACGCCACCCGTGGTAGCTCCATACATACTTCCAGCAGGACCTTTAATGACTTCCATCGAACCGATGGTGCTCATATCCAACAGGTTAAGATAGGTAATACCGTTCGCGTCCGAAAGCGGGATATTATTCCAGTAGACCTTTACGTTTCGTACACCAAATGGCGACCGAACGGAGCTTCCCCGAATGGATAGACGATAACTTCCCGGCGAACGTTCTTCCATCCTGATTCCAGGAAAAGCATTTAGAGCGGGTAAAAAGGTGGTATTATCAAAGCGGCGAATGGCTTTGGAAGAAATAATATTGACCGGAGCGGAGATTTCGAGCAGCGGACGTTCAGACTCATAAGCCATAACGGTCACTTCATCTAACGAGGTAACAGCCGTAGAGTCAGCACGTTGGGCAAATGAGGGTAGGGTGATTAAAATCAGAAAAGCGAATATTCTTAGTTGCATGGAAAAGTTGTTTCCGCAAAAATAAGCATTTCACCCGTTAAAATAACAAATTAGCGGTTCAGCTTAATTGAAACGCCACCACTACTTCTGCGTTGGGGCTCCATAATGATTCGGGAGATATCAATACCCTTTTGGAAAAGTTGCTCCCGAACGGCATAAGCTCGATCTTCCGCCACTCGCCCGCTCCCTGTCGGAGCAATAGAAACCGTAGCAGTTAAATTTTGCTGTAGATAAGAAGCGATTGTGTTTATTTCCCCAAAGTTTCTGACTTCGGCATTATCAGAGCTAAAAGTACCTGACGAAACGTTTATCCAAGAACGCGAGTTACGAAGTACTTGGGCACTTAATATCGGACCCGAAGACTCATTGTTTCTGTTTATAGAAGGAGAAAGACTTTCACTTGCAGAATTTCTTATACTCGCGGTCGGCTCGTCGTTGCTCCTTTGGGATTGGCTTGGAGGCACCAAAGTTGAGCGTTCCGGCGGTGTGTCCAAAATTACATCGTCGTCATCGTAAGCTATATCCGCAGAATCATCAATAATCCCCAACGTCTCACCATTCATCAGTAAGTCACTTTCTAACATAGTAGATGCGTTAACATCCTTAGAGTCAACCTGGCAACTGCGTAAATAATAAGCAGACAATAAGCCTAAAATAACCAAAAATACCCACGGAAGTAAGTTGTTCACGAATGATTTAGTTTTATCTGGCGTCTTGCTTTCTACCCGCTTTGTTTGAACTGTTTTCTCCACTTTAGAAGGGGAAACAACTTGATCTTCTTCCTGCAAAGGAAAGATTGAACGAAGTGGTAAATGGGGGGCAATAACCGGAGGAAGAGCCTTGCTGACATCTTCTCGCTGTTCGTCCAACAAGGTTTTCAACCCACTGATGCCTAAATTCTCTTTTTGCACCACGTAACCGATTGCACCCAATACCATTGGTGCGGTAAGACCCAATAAAGAAACAGCTGACGAGTTTTTGATATCACTCAAATTCGCCACTTTGTCAGTAAGAATTAAAGATGTATTTCCAAAAAAGTGATTGAAGATATTCGTACCGATGGTTACAAGCAGTTGCGACTTGTCGAAGTTATCCAACAAGCTCGGCAGATTATTGAGAATATCACCGGTATGACCACCATCCTTTATGATATCCATTATCTTTCTAGCACCCTCATCACTTGTACCTTGCTGAACCAAGCCGCCCAAAATCGTTGGTAATGCCGCTTGCATGGCAGTTTCAACGTTTTGCCGTGGTTCGCCGAGAAAGTTACTAATTTTCTCGGTGACAGAAGCAGTTAGTTTTTCTCGTAAAAATTCAATCAAGTTCATCAATCCTTCGGTTATATTGTTGTTGGTCTCAACATGGGTGGGTGTCTGTAAATAAAAACAAAAACTATGCCTATTTTAACTAAGATAAAATTTAGTTTGTTTTTTTATCGTTTAATATTTACGGAACGTCTCTTTCAGTAAATTGATATAAATCTTTACACCATATTGTATTTCCGAAATAAAAATGTGCTCATCAGCGGTGTGTGAGCGGGCTGAATCGCCAGGACCAATCTTCACTGTTTCGAAGGGCATTAATGCCTGATCAGACAGTGTGGGTGAACCGTAGAGCGTCCTACCAAGCTCAACCGCCGAACGGACAAGCGGATGCTCAGAAGAGATTCCAGAAGGTTGTAAACGCACCGAGCGAGGTTTTACTTCACACGAAACATTTTCTCTTATTACATCAAGTGTTTCGTTTAACGAATAAGCATCGGTAGCTCGCACGTCCACCATAAACTCACAAATATCTGGCACGACGTTATGCTGCGTTCCGGCATTTATTCCGGTAACGGTCATTTTAACCTGACCAAGCGTTTCTGAGACCTTCGGGAAACGAAAGGTGGAGAACCATTGAATGTCTTTCACTGCGTTATAAATAGCATTCTCGCCTTCTTCACGAGCGGCATGACCCGATACACCCGAACTCACACAATCTAATACTAACAAGCCTTTTTCCGCAACGGCGAGGTGCATTTGGGTGGGCTCTCCTATTATTCCGTAACTTATTTCTGGCAATTTTTTCAGTAACAATTCGATGCCATTTTTGCCAGAGATTTCTTCTTCGGCGGTTGCGGCGAAAATAATATTTACGGGTAAATCCGTACGGTAATAAAAGTAGAGGTAGGTTGCAAGTAGTGAAACTAACGCCCCACCCGCGTCATTACTGCCGAGCCCGGATAACATATCACCCTCAACAAGCGGTTCAAACGGGTCTTTTGTCCAAGAAGCATTCGGTTTGACCGTATCGTGGTGAGAGTTTAGCAAAATTGTTGGTAATTCTTTATTGAAACCCTGATTACGCGACCAAATATTGTTTTCTAACCTCGAGAACGGGATGTTCCGTTCACTAAAAAATTCCTGAATAAGATCAGCGGTTCTATTCTCTTCTTTACTCAAAGACGGCGTTGCAATTAATCTTTTCAACAAGTCAATTGAGTCGTCAGTAAGTTCGTTTATGAAGTCTTTCATTTACTAAGTTAAGTTGTTCTAAACAAAACGAAGTTGACTACCTGCTAGTCAACTTCGTTTCAATAAAATAATATCTAAAATAATTACTCAATCCCGCCCATCCAGCTTTTGATCGGCTTGTAAAATATAATCATCACTACACCTGCCACTACGCCATAAATGCAGAACTGCATGAATAAGTCGGGCATCGCTTCTACGTTATTCTCATTGAAATTTCCGGCAAAAAGACCAGCAATCAAATTTCCTAACGAAGCTCCCACAAACCACAGACCCATCATTTGGCTGTAATACTTTTTCGGAGCCAGTTTGGTATAAGAACTCAAGCCAACTGGACTAATACAAAGCTCACCTAACGAATGTAGTAAGTAAGTGAATGTAAGGAAGCCCATGCCTGCCAATGAACCGTCAAGAATACGCTGAGCAGCGAGGTACATTATGAAGAAACCAAGTCCTAATTGAATCAAGCCTAAGCCAAACTTAACAGGAACGCTTGGATTCAGATTTCTCTTATTCAACCAAAGCCACAATGCCCCAAACGGAGCGGAAAATACCAGAATGTAAAAAGAGTTTGCGTTCTGAAACCACGAAGCAGGTAATTCCCAACCAAATAAATCACGATCGGTGTGACGATCGGCAAAAATGGTAAACGTAGTGGCAGCCTGCTCAAATCCAGACCAGAATACGGCAATGGCGATAAATAGGATAAATAATACTCCTACCCTTTTACGCTCAACGATAGTTAAGCTTTTATCCAAAAATCCAATGTAGAAGAAATAGGCAGCCGTAATTCCTGAAATAATGTATTTCATGGAATTAGCAAGCGAAATACTATCCAAAACTCCCGTAATCACCGATAATGCAGCTATGACGAGTAATGCGATAACTACGTACAAATAAGTTAGCGGAGCCTGCTTAGTTGGCTTTTCGCCAATACCTTTCAGGTATTTACCGTTCATTCGGAAATTTATCAAACCAAAGAACATGGCAAAAGCCGCCGCCCCGAAACCGTAGTGCCAACCCACTTTTTCGCCGAGGTAACCCACGATAAACATTCCTAAAAAAGAACCAAGGTTAATTCCTAAATAAAATATCGAGAACGCCGCGTCGCGTTTTGCTCCGCCTTCGGGATATAATTCACCAACGATAGAACTAATATTAGCTTTCAGGAGTCCCGTTCCAACGGCAACAAACGCCAATCCCGAGAAGAATACTTCGGGAGGACCAGGAATTGCCAAGATAGCGTGACCAATCATAATACAAATTCCTCCCCAAAAAATTGCTTTCTTCTGACCTAAAACGTTGTCGGCAATCCAACCACCGGGCAATGTTAACAGGTAAACAGCGGCGGCGTAAAGTCCGTAAACGGCTCCACCCACGTCTTCAGGGAGACCTAATGCACCTTCAGAGATACTTTTAGTTAGATACAGAAACAAAATTGCCCGCATGCCGTAGTAACTGAACCGTTCCCACATTTCTGTGAAAAATAAAACAAACAGCCCTCTCGGATGTCCAAATAATGTTTTTTCTGTATCCATGTCAGTGTAGTTAGGTTAGGGAAATTGTCTGTTGTTCTATAAAACGAGTCGAAAATACGACTTAATATAGGATAAATCCAAAAATGAATTTCAGTTAAGGCAAACGTATTGTAAGTATTGCAGGATTTTCGAGGGCTAATAATCATTTCAACCTAACCCTTTTCTTCGATTCTTGATGTACCTTCTATTATCCATCTGCAAGCGATGGCATCAACCGTAACAACAGCATCCCCGTTAAGTCAAGGCTTTCGAATAGCTCGGAAATAGCTATTTTCTCACGGTTCACGCTGCGATTTAATTTTGCTTCGACTTACTGTTGACCTAAGACCGAGTAGTGTTCTGCAAACCAAGTACTTACAATACAAATTCCTGACTTTTGGGTCTCGGTTGTCTCGTTACCAAAAGTACTTTTTCGTACCCGTAGTGCATTTAGACAATGCAGGTTTTTAAGTTGTTGATTTTCTTACCTTGCCTTAAGTTTATGAGTTGAATTATTGTCAGTGAAGTGATCTT
>Ga0222709_1000058_pt1 | contig 49603 bp, 42 predicted proteins | sample AntAcemetage1692_FD_179822 | JGI IMG/M metagenome (GOLD analysis project Ga0222709, IMG submission 179822) | Saline water microbial communities from Ace Lake, Antarctica - #1692 | ecosystem: Environmental > Aquatic > Non-marine Saline and Alkaline > Saline | place: Antarctica: Ace Lake...
CAGAGAGCTAGTAAAGTACGCTCTACAAAAGGATTGCTTGTACATGTTTTTGGTAAAATTGCCGCAGCCTTTATCTACCTTATATTTTAACCCTTGATTCGCATTACTTACATATGGATATACACTTTCATCTTTCCCGTCAACTTTTATTAATCCATTAGAAAATTTAACTGCTAATAAGGCTACAAATGGAATAATCATAGCTGTCAAAATAGAATATTGATAGGGTGTAGGGTAGAAAAAAACCCAAAGCGCAGTTAAACTTGCCGCCCAATTTATAGCTTTTGAGGTCTTTTTTGCTTTTGATAATCTATCTTTTCTAATATCCTTTGTCCAGCCTAAATTTTCATCGTTTAAAATCTCTTGTTCTTCTTTTATGGCATTCTGATCGTCAAGGTCTAAAAAGTGCTGTGAAAACCAGGAGGAAATATCGTTGTATCCGTCAAAATACTTGCTAATTTTTATTTGCTTTTTTTGTTTATTATTTGTTTCAACAAAAATGAATTGTTCGCCAGTTCGGTAGCCCTTTATCTCATTAAAATTTAGCTCCCTTCTAGAAAATACACCAATTGAAATTATTCTGCTTTCTTGAATTATTAGTCGGCCTTGGTATACGTCCAATACACCATAACTCATTAATAATATCATCGCAATGCATGTCGGGATAAGTATCCAACTTGCGGCAAGAGAAAAATACCCATCCAAAAATGATTGTGTCAAAACCCAGCTAGAAAGCACAATAAATATTGAAGCAAAAAGGTAAATGAAAATCGACCAACCTTTTGATGTTCTATATTCTTTCATTGTCGCCTAGGCAATTTTTTACTAATCCCTCAACACTACTTACTATATCAAAAGACATTCCTACCACCAATACTTTTGAAGTTTTTTTAACCTCAAAGGTCTGTACAAACTGCCCACTGCCTACCTCTCCACTTCCTTCAGATTCTGAATCTTCTTATTTCTTAGGAAGCCATTGATATCTTCGAAATGCTCTTTAACCCGCTTATTGCCAAATTCAAAAACCTTGGTCACCAATCCATCTAAGAAATCCCGATCGTGGGATACTATGATTAAAGTGCCATCAAAAGCTTTTAAAGCATCCTTGATAATATCCTTGGTTTTCATATCCAAGTGATTGGTAGGCTCATCAAGAATCAGCAAGTTGACTGGTTCTAAAAGTAGCTTGATCATCGCCAATCGGGTTTTCTCTCCACCTGACAAGACTTTTACTTTCTTGTTGATTTCGTCGCCTTTAAACATGAATGCGCCCAAGATATCTTTGACTTTGGTTCGCACTTCCCCGACAGCGATATAGTCAATCGTTTCGAAAATCGTCAGACTTTCGTCCAAAAGAGAAGCTTGATTCTGAGCAAAATATCCGATGAGAGAATTATGCCCCAATTCACATTTTCCCTCAAATTCGATCTCACTCATGATCGCTTTGATCATCGTTGATTTTCCTTCGCCATTTTTTCCGACAAAAGACACTTTCTGACCTCGCTCGATGGTCATTGCGGCATTTCTGAAAACCGTATGATCGCCATAATTTTTGGTCATATCATCCACGGTTACGGGATAATTGCCTGACCGGGGAGAAGGAGGGAAGCGGAGTTTGAGTGCAGAGCTATCTACCTCATCCACTTCGATGATCTTCAATTTCTCAAGCATTTTCACGCGAGATTGCACCTGAAGTGTCTTAGAATAGGTGCCTTTGAAACGATCTATAAATCCTTGGATATCCGCAATGACAGCTTGCTGCTCTTCATATTGCTTTTGCTGCTGCTCACGACGTTCTTTTCTAAGTTCTAGGTAATGGCTGTATTTCGCTTTGTAATCGTAGATCCGACCCATCGTCACCTCGATTGTCCGGGTCGTGATATTATCTACGAAAGCTCTATCGTGGGAAATCACGACCACAGCCTTAGCCTTATTCAATAAAAAATCCTCCAGCCACTGAATCGATTCGATGTCCAAATGGTTGGTAGGCTCATCGAGAAGGATAAGATCAGGATTTTGCAAAAGGATCTTCGCCAGCTCAATTCGCATTCTCCACCCTCCGGAAAATTCAGAAGTATTACGTGTCAAATCGGCTCTCTCGAAGCCCAAACCAAGCAAAACTTTTTCCACTTCCGCCTCATAATTCACTTCCTCGATAGCGTAGAACTTCTCGCTCAATTCCGAAACATCCTCGATCAGCTTATAGTACTCATCAGATTCGTAATCCGTTCTCACGGTCAATTCCTCATTGATCCGCTCGATCTCAGTCTTCATGTAAAGGTAGCTGGCGAAAGCTTTGGACGTCTCATCCATCACTGAGCAATCATCCGAAGTCAGTAGATGCTGTGGCAAGTAGGCTACGACAAAGTCTTTGGGTGCAGAAACAGAACCCAGACTTGGTTTGGTTTGACCAGCGATGATCTTCAAAAGTGTAGATTTACCAGCACCGTTTTTACCCATTAGGGCTATTTTGTCGGTTTCGTTGATGGCAAAGGAAACATTACTAAAAAGAGTGGTGCCGCTGTGAATGACGCCGACGTTATCTACTGAAATCATGAGTTTTGGAAGTGAAATACTAAAGGTAAATTTTTAAAACAGAAATCTTAAGTGACAAATCAAGAAAAATCGCCCCGAACTCAATCGAAGCGGTCTTTTTTTAACATCAGACATCGGACATCCAACACCGGGCATCCAACATCAGACATCCAACAATTATCTACACATTCACACCCAGCACCTGAGCCATAGTAGCTCCGATCTCCGCCGGAGAATCGACTACGTGAATTCCGTTTTCTCTCATGATTCTCATTTTTGCGGCAGCCGTATCATCTGCACCTCCGATGATAGCACCGGCGTGACCCATTCTACGCCCGGCAGGAGCAGTCTGACCAGCAATGAAACCTACTACCGGCTTCTTGTTGCCATTTTCTCGGATCCACAATGCAGCTTCAGCTTCGTAATTCCCTCCGATTTCTCCGATCATGACGATTGCATCCGTCTCAGGATCTTCCATCAATAGCTGAACAGCTTGCTTGGTAGAAGTGCCGATGATCGGATCTCCACCGATACCGATAGCTGTAGATACACCTAGACCAGCTTTTGCCACTTGATCAGCAGCTTCGTAAGTCAACGTTCCTGACTTGGATACGATACCGATTCTTCCTTTTTTGAAGACGAAGCCTGGCATGATGCCTACTTTTGCTTCTCCTGGAGTGATGACTCCGGGACAGTTAGGACCAATAAGTGTAGCGCCTCTTTCAATGATATATGGCTTGGCACGCATCATATCTGCCACTGGAATCCCCTCAGTGATCGTGATGATTACTTTGATACCAGCGTCAGCTGCTTCCATGATCGCATCCGCAGCAAATGCGGGCGGTACAAAAATGATGGAAGTATCTGCTCCGGTTTTCTCTACTGCTTCGGCTACAGAGTTGAAGACAGGCTTTTCCAAATGCGTCGATCCACCTTTGCCAGGTGTTACACCACCAACCACATTGGTACCGTATTCGATCATCTGTAGGGCGTGAAAAGAACCCTCAGACCCGGTGAATCCTTGTACGATTACCTTGGAATTATTATTGACTAGTACACTCATATAGCTATTTTTAAAGTTTGGACAAAAATAGAAGTTTCCCTCCGCCCACAAAAGAAATGCTTAACTATCTGGACCTAAATTAACTTAGAAATTCTTTTTTATTTGTATGCATCCGATCAAGCGTATATTGATGGATGAATCCCGATTCGGTAACGCTGCAGGATGAAAAAGATACCCAACAAAGCCTGTTATTCGCTGTACTGTAAATGGCAGGAGTCCGGTAAAATCAAGGCAGCTTTTGCCCATTCAGAAAGTATTCCCAAAGCAACGTTCTAGTATTGGTGCAGAAAGTTTGATACCGATACCGCCCCTAAAGCTTCCCCTTCTCCATTTTCAATAATTCCCATGTGTCCTCTCATAGCAGGCCCGGTAGTCAGAATCAACTATCCCTGGAGGGTTTATGTACAGTTGTTTGGGGTAGTGGATGTGGCCACCGTCCGTGAGTGGTCAGGTTGATGCTGGCTCTTTCAAGTGCTGTCAGGTATTTTACGTACCACGAACTGACAGACACGCGCTTTGGCATCAACTCACTTGACGGGCTTGTACGCAATCGACTTGGTTTTGATCCGATGAACGGGGACGTATTGTTTTTCTGGGCAAGCGTTCCAACCCAATCCGTTTTCTTCAGTGGAATCGGGATGCCTGCCTGTGCTGGGTAGGACTGACTGCCTACGTGCATCATGGCCAGATGGAAATTGACAATAACCTGATAGAAAATGTAGCGAGACCTCTGGCAATCGTACGCAAGAACTTCCTTTTTTGCAGATCATATCGGGCCGCACAGATTGCTGCCGGGATGTACTTTTCTGTGGCTAGCTGCAAAAGGAATAGGATCAATGAATTTGAATGGCTGAAAGATGTATTGTAAAGAATTCAAACCCCTAAGTAAAAGACCTGTATCAACTTCTTCCCTCAAATTGGCAGCAGTATCGCAGCAACCCAATCTCCTGAAATTCCTAGGACAAATTATATGGGTCCACCGAATGGGTACGAATCTGAAGCAGTGGGGTGTTTTTGAAATTCGAGAAAATTCCATTTAATGTAAGCAGCTAAGGCCTTTTGGAGGCTTTTAGAATTTAATCGGACGACAGTACTTTGCAATTGCTTTTCTGGAATAGGGGCAGATTCCGAAAGTTCCATTACTTCCGATTCCTCCATTTTTGCCAATACCCTATAAGCCTTTCACCCTTATTCGACGATTTCCTGTTCGTACTTAGTGGTTTATCGGCGTTGGCCTTTTATTTTCATCAATAGCTACTAGGGTAAATTCACCTGTTATGGCTTTCTCTCGTTTGTCGGAATACATTTCTTCAATGTAAATGTCTACGTTTATTTTTATGCTTGTATTGCCTATTTTAATAACGCTTCCCACTAGCTCAATAATGGTCCCTGCGGGGATTACTTTCGTAAAATCAATTCTATCGCTACTTACTGTTACCATTTTTTGTCTGGTAAAACGTGTTGCCGTGATAAAAGCGACCTCATCCATCAAATACATGGCCGTACCACCAAACAAGGTGTCGTAATGGTTGGTAGTATTCGGGAAAACTGCTTTAAAAATATGCGTTTCAGCAGCTTTTATTTTATCTTCTGGTATCATAATTTCTATTTTTTAAATCCACAAACAACATGTCGGGACCCGTTTCTGAACCATATTCCGCTCAGTAAACGATGTAACTCTGTAAAAATCCGATTGCCACTTTCTTTGTAATTATCTGAATTTTTACCTGCACTTTTTTCGCAGTAGCAAAATGGCAGCAGTGGCTGTGATGCACAAGGATATGAAAATGAGTCAAATTTTTTTTGCAAAGCACTTTATAGTGCGTTTGACTTAAAGCTTGTTTAATTGCAAGTCTTTTACTTACCTGATTGCATTGGCAAGTGCTAATATCACTTACATTACTCGTAGAATTTCTACTACGTCGAGCGTGAATTTCCAGCTCGTGTTTTTATATTTTTTTTTAAAAACAGGTAGCCAAACATGTTGTTTAGTTTGGCTACCTGTATAAGCTAATTTTTATCAAACAGCAACTTTAACCATTGAACGCAATTCTTTGGCGGCACTTACCATCTCGGTCATTGCTTTCTTGGTTTCTTCCCAATGACGGGTTTTTAATCCGCAGTCAGGGTTTATCCAAAGTTGGTCAATAGGAATATGGGCTTTCGCTTTTTCCATCAACTCCACCATTTCAGATTTTGAGGGCACTCTAGGCGAGTGAATATCATAAACACCTGGTCCGATTTCGTTTGGATATTTAAACTCTGCAAAAATATCTAACAGTTCCATTTGCGAACGGCTACATTCAATTGTAATCACGTCTGCATCCATTTCGGCAATGTTTTGTATGATATCGTTAAACTCTGAATAGCACATGTGGGTATGAATTTGTGTTTTGTTTTGCACACCACCTGCCGAAATACGAAATGCCTTTACTGCCCAGTCTAAATATGAAGTCCAATCTTCTTTTCTTAAAGGCAAACCTTCTCTGATGGCTGGTTCATCTATCTGAATGATTTTAATGTTTGCTTTTTCTAAATCCACCACTTCGTCCCGTATCGCTAACGCAATTTGGGTACAGGTTTCGCTGCGTGGTTGGTCATTTCGCACAAAACTCCATTGCAGGATAGTAACAGGCCCGGTGAGCATTCCTTTCAATAATTTTTTGGTCAACGATTGTGCGTACGAAGTCCATCGCAAAGTCATTGGGGCTGGTCTAAATATATCGCCATAAATAATGGGTGGTTTCACACATCGACTGCCATAGCTTTGTACCCAACCGTTTTTAGAAAACTCAAAACCTTCTAACTGTTCGCCGAAATATTCCACCATATCGTTTCGTTCAAACTCACCGTGCACCAATACATCAATACCGGTTTCTTCTTGCCACCGGATAGCTTCTTCGGTTTCTTTAGCAATCAAATTATCGTATTGTTCTTGGGTAAGTTCGCCTTTTTTGAACTTGGCTCTCCAACTTCTTACTTCGGGAGTTTGTGGAAAAGAACCTATCGTAGTAGTTGGAAATAAGGGCAGATTCAGTGCTTTACGTTGTTCTAACTTTCTTACTTGAAAATCATCGTGCCGCTGCGCATCCTTTTCTGTAATATTGGCTACACGCTGTTTTACATTTTGGTTATGGATAAGTGGCGAAGTTTTGCGTTTTGCATTGGATTCAATATTACTTCGCAATTTTACGTCTGCCAATGCTGGATTTTCGCCATTAGCCAGTTGTTTAAGCGTGACCACTTCATTGATTTTTTGTTTTGCAAAAGCCAACCAATCTTTGACTTCAGGCCGCAACGATTTTTCATCTGTTTCAAAAGTCAAATCACAAGGACAATGAATCAATGAGCAAGATGGAGCAATCCAAACCCGATCTGCACCAATGGCATCTACCGCTTTTTTTATGATAGAAAGCGAATCTTGAAAATCATTTTTCCAGATATTTCTGCCATCAACCACACCTAATGAAAGGTTGGTTTTGGAGCTTGGAAAATCGCTTGCTAGAACATCATCAATTTGCGACGGGCATCGCACTAAATCTAAATGTAACGTTTGAATTGGTAAATTTAGGACAGTGGGTAGGTTGTCGCCATAACATTCAAAGTAGCTTGCTAAAATGATATGTAGTTTTGGGAATTTTTCAGCAATTGTTTGGTAAGTTTTTTCTATTGCCAATTGTTCATTTTCGGTAATTTCCAATGAAAGACAAGGCTCATCAAATTGAATATATGCCGCACCATTTGATACCAATTGCCCTATTATTTCAAGATAAACGGGCGATAAACTACTTAACAAGTCAATTCTATGAAAGCCTTCTTGTTTTTCTTTGCCCAATAACAAATAGGAAACAGGGCCAATAAGAACAGGTTTTGTGGTAAAACCTTGGGCTTTTGCTTCCAAAAATTCTGTTATGACCTTCTTGTTAAGCAATGAAAATTTTTGATCGGCAGTAAATTCAGGCACGATGTAATGATAATTGGTATCAAACCATTTCGTCATTTCCATTGCAGTAATGTCAAAGCCATCTTTCTGATAGCCCCTTGCCATTGCAAAAAGCAAATCAATGTCAGTAAGTTGCTTTGTTGCTGCCAGAGTTTGATATCTTTTTGGCACAGCACCAATCATTAGAGTTGTGTCTAACACTTGGTCGTAAAACGAGAAATCGTTGCAAGGAATCAAGTCAATTCCCGCTTCTGCCTGTATCTGCCAATTTTGTAGGCGGATTGTTTTACCTGTAAGCAATAACTGCTGTTGACTTATTTTTTCTGACCAATACTGCTCAGTAGCTTTTTTTAATTCACGCTGGTTACCTATCCTCGGATAGCCAAGATTTTGTGTTCGCATTTTTTTACTTTTAAATTGATAAATTTATTTAAAAGCTCTTATGCTTTAAATCTCACAATGTTTTCTGGAAATGTAAGGATAGGAAAAAGCACACTTATCCCCAGTAATAGACAAGACTATTTATCGGGCAAAATATACCAATTAACAACCTGCTTCATTCCACGAAAGCACTGTCAAATACGAACTAGGCAGGTCTCCTGACTTGTAACATTTTTACCGTCCTTCCCGCTTTTGGCAGTGGACAATAATGGGTAAAAACTTGATGGTTACTTACAGTTGCGGGACAGCTTGTGATTTGCACACAATTCCCTATTAATTTACGTTTGTAAAACCTTTTTCGCTGGATGAAGAAATTAAAACAAAGAACAATGATGAATTTTAAAAGTAGTGATAAAATTGGAATTATTTTTTGTGGATGTTGTAGTTTATCTGCCTTGCCATTACCCGCGGGGTGTCATTAAACTGAGGCCTTACTGTCTGAACCACATCCTGCTGACTTTCTGTATAGCACGCTCCGATTATCATTATCTCGTGGGCACACTCCAGACGCTACTTTGTCAATGCACTCAAGGATGATGCAAGCTAGGCCAACTATGTGCTCGATAAAATGCCACGGGGATATGCACTGGAACAACGGATGCGGGAAGAGAAGCTGGACTGGTAGAAACGAACCGGGGAAAGAAAAACGCTCGCCCCGTTCTGGACAGGCTGGAAAAATGGATGAAAGAAAACCAATACAAGTACAGACCCAACAGTCCGATGGGAAAAGCCATCGACTACAGCTTGCCCAGGTGGGCAGGACTGACTGCCTAGGTGCGTCATGGCCAGATGGAAATTGACAAGAACCTGATAGAAAATGCAGTGAGTCCCTTGGCAATCGTGCGCAAGAACTTCCTTTTTTGCGGATCACATCAGCAGGCTGCACAGCTGCTGCCGGGATCTACTCCTTTATCGCCAACCGTAAAAAAACGAGCTTAACAAATTTGAATGGCTGAAGGATGTATTGGAAAGAATCCAGAGCCATAAGCAAACAGCGCTATCAACTTCTTCCCTCAAATTGGCAGCAGTATGCCACTTACCCAATTCCCTGAAATTTCTAAGACAAATTATATGAGTCTACTGGACGGATACGAACATGAGAAAAAATAAAGAATCTCAATCTTGTCTAAATGTTACCTCCAACTCTCAATTCGTGAACAAACTGGTAAGCGTTTACCAGAGATGATCCGTGATAATTTGGTGAGCAATACGATCAGATATATGGGCGAAGGACAAATAAAACTTAGCGTCAAACAGGGGAATTCAAAATTTTAGATGCAAAAGTTGGAATGTCAAATGATTATTTTGTGAAATTTATCAGACCTTCCAAACACGAGGGTACTGAAAATAACCACTTTTATACTAGTACTGATTAAGCACTTAATGTCAAAAAATCCAATTGCGATGTTGGGTGGAGAGATTTCTTCGTCAGCCAAAAAAAGTCTGAAACAGTCGTAAAACTTCAAACCTTTATCTAAAGCCTATTATTTTTGTATTTTTAAGTATAAATAGTGTTCACCGTCAATTTTTAAGTAATGTTTACCCTTAAAATTCTTATTGTAGAGGATGATTTAGTTTCTGCACTTCTATTGCAAAAAGCACTGGAAAAAAATAAGCATGAGATTCTAGGTATTGCGGATTCAGGCGAAAAAGCATTGGAACTTCTTACTCAAAACCATGCAGATATTGTCATGATGGATATCAATCTCGCTGGAGAACTGGACGGAATTAAAACCACAGAAATCATCAATGAAAAATATGATATCCCAGTTGTTTATTTGAGTGCAAGTTCAGATGCTGAAACGCTCGGTAAAGTCGTAGGTACTAATCCAAGTGCCTATGTGATCAAGCCGTTCAACATTCGAGAACTTAATATGGTGATCGAATTGGCAATCTTTAAAGATCGAAAAGAGAAGGAACTCCAAAAGCTCAACAATGAACTCGAGGAAAAAGTAAAGCTACGTACAGTCGAGCTGTATGATGCCAATAAAGAACTGACCAAAGCCCTTGAAAAAGAGCGTGAAATCAATGAGCTCAAATCGCGAATTGTACTCAATGTCTCTCATGGCTTTAAGACACCCTTGACCTCAATCCTGAGTTCTGCCCAGCTTCTTCAAATCTACAGCGAGAAAGAACACCCATTTAAGGTGAAAATTGCCAAACATGCAATGAAAATCGAAAATTCGGTCCGCATACTGAATAACTTGCTAACCAGCGTCTTATTCTTTGGTAAAGCTGATGCTGATCAAATGAAGTTCCGGCCCAAAAAAATGTTTACCGGAGCATTTGTTAAGGAGCTGCTAGATACGATAAAAGCAGGGATGGAGACTGATGTAAAAATCAATTCAAAAACAATCAACCTTCCAAAGACCATTACTACTGACTCTGAATTATTGTATCAGGTACTTGACAATCTCCTTTCGAATGCAACCAAATATTCAGGAGATGGGCAGGAAGTAGATTTCACCTTAGAGTATATTGATAAAAATCTTGTCGGCACCATAGTAGACAAGGGCATTGGAATCCCGAAAAAGGAACAAAGGCTGCTGTTTGATAGATTCTTCAGAGCGAATAATGTTGGGATTATTGAAGGTTCTGGACTGGGACTTTCAATTGCAAAAAAATGTGTAGAGGTCTTAAAAGGGGAGATCACATTTGAAAGTGCCGAAGGCAAAGGAACCACCTTCAAAATTGTAATTCCAGTAACATAATTAAAATGCTGCTTCATACTTCAAAGCTTAAATTTACTCATCCAGATCAGCCAACCCTTTCTTTTCCGGATATCAAACTGGATTCGAAAGAGGCTATTGTGATTTTGGGCCAGTCGGGAAGTGGGAAAACCACACTTTTGAATCTTTTGGCAGGTCTGATGACACCTCAATCAGGTGAAGTTCTTTTTGATGGAATAGACCTCGCAACGCGCTCTCCCCAACGCCTTGATCAATTCAGAGGGAGTGAAATTGGAATTGTATTCCAAAAACCTCACTTAATTTCAGCTATTTCAGTGATCGAAAATCTAGAACTTGCCAATTATTTCACAAAAAAACAGGGTCAAAATCTTATGGTCTTGTTGACAGAGCTTGGAATAGCTCACAAAGCAAATGCATCTGTATTGACATTGAGTGAAGGGGAAGCGCAGCGTGTATCGATTGCCCGATCTCTGGTGAACAATCCAAAATTGATTTTGGCCGATGAACCAACCTCGAGTTTGGACGATGAGCATGCATCGGCTGTAGTTGAGCTTTTGAAAAGTCAGGCAGAAAAAATCGGTGCAGCTTTAGTAATTGTCACGCATGATCAGCGATTGAAAGTACATTTTTCAAAATTTATTGAAGTTTCCGGTACATGAATCTAATCAAGCTGAGTTGGAAATATTTAACATTTAGACCACTATCTACGGGTCTTAACGCATTGCTTTTGGCTTTGGGACTTGCCATAATGACCGTATTACTCCTCATTCAGGATCAATTCGAAAAGAAGATGACTCAAGATGCAGCCGGGATTGATTTAGTCGTAGGGGCAAAGGGTAGTCCACTTCAATTAATCCTTTCCAGTATTTATCATGTTGATTTTCCCACAGGAAATATCCCTATGGAGGAGGCAGAAAAATTAGCTAAAAATCGATTGGTAAAGGGAGTTATACCGCTAGCACTTGGGGATAATTTCAAAGGTTTCCATATAGTCGGAACGAATTATGATTATTTGAAAAGTTATAAAGCTACAGTCTCCAATGGAATACTTTGGGAAAAGCCATTCGAAGTGGTCTTAGGTAATGAAGTAGCTGTCCAGACTGGATTGAAGGTCGATGATGTATTTGCCGGAAGCCACGGGATCAGTGTAGGAGGTCATGAGCATGATCAGTATGATTTTAAAGTGAAGGGGATTTTGGAACAGCAGGGAAATGTCTTGGATCGTTTGGTGATGACAAGTATCGAGTCTGTCTGGCTGACCCATGACGAGCAAGGTTCATTAGACTCAACTGCTATGAACGGGTTAAGCAGTCATGATCATGAAGCATTTCAGAGACCCGTTGCCCAGACTGGCTTCCCGCATTCTGATCGACCAAGAGAGATTACTTCCCTTTTAATTTCCTACCGAAGTCCCATGGCAGCGATTCAACTGCCAAGAATGATCAATTCTCGTACAGTAATGCAGGCAGCTTCTCCAGCCTTTGAAATGGTTCGACTGTTTGAATTACTTGGAGTGGGTGTGAGCTTGTTGAGAGGATTGGCTTTTGTGCTGTTGGGTATCTCAGGGATTGGGATTTTTATAGCCTTATATAATTCATTGAAAGAGCGAAAATATGATTTGGCGATTCTTCGGGCCATTGGTGCCACACGTTTTCAGCTTGTAATCTTGATCTTTTTGGAAGGCTTATCGTTGACCTTGATTGGTGCATTGCTTGGGGTCGGTTTTGGGCACGTTTTCTTACAAGTACTGATTAGTTCAAATGAACAATCAGTCGTATCAGGTATTCAAGCTTGGGTTTTCCTTCCAGAAGAACTTTGGATTATAGCATACGCCTTGGTTGTTGGATTAGTGGCCTCATTAATCCCCGCCTGGACAGCGTATAAAACTAGTATTGCTCTGCAACTTACCAGAGCCTAATCAGTTTAAAAAGTATAATTTTGTACTATGAAAATGATCAAAATCTCATTATTGACTTTAGGCTTCTTCGTGATCAGCATTTCTATCACAATTGCGCAGACTCAAAATGTCTGGAAGAGTCTATCCGAAGTATCTTATAAAATCAGTGAAGATCAGTACGGAGAGCTGTACGTTCCCGTTTTCTCGACTAACATTTCTAAACTTGAAGGGAAAGTAGTGGAGGCAGATGGATACATTATCCCATTTGAAGGAATGTTCAAACCAGAGCATATCATACTTTCAAGCTTACCTTTGGCGGAATGTTTCTTTTGTGGATCAGGCGGGCCGGAGACTGTTATGGAAGTTATACTTTCTACACCGATCAAGTATACGTCCAACCGGGTCAAAGTACGTGGCAAACTAACACTTAACAGCAAGGATCCTGAAAAGCTCATGTACATCCTCAAGGATGCGACACTGGTGAATTGAACAGTAAGAAACGAGGTAAAAAATAAGCCGAAGATAGCATCTTCGGCTTATTTTTTACTGCTTAGAACAACCAGTGGACATTCAGTATTTTGTCAGTAGCTGAGTTCTTTTTCAAGGGCTTTGAATTTCTCCAGAATGTCGAGTGTCCCTTTGCCGACTTTCCCACTTCCGATAACGTGATTGTCGATTTTGGTTACGGGAAGAAGAATCTTTGTTGTACTGGTAATGAAGATCTCATCCGCTTGGAGCATTTCCTTAAAATAAATCGGGCGAATGGCTACGTTACCTGCGATATCCATCACATGTTTTCGGGTAATCCCGTGAAGTACATGCTTGTTGGGAGTGCTCATTTGACCATCCTTGACAATGAAAATATTACTTCTGGAGCTCTCGCTGATTTCTCCATTCATATGATAGATCACGTCTTCAGCTCCTGCCTCTTTCCATTGGAAGCTATGCCATACCGGGAAGGCGTAGTTGGTGGTTTTAATCTCTGCGATAGATCGTACATGTTCCACAGAAAGTAATTTGATCCCGTTATCATATTTTTCCTGGGCCGGAAAAATCAGAGCTTCTGCAAAGATGAATAGTTTCCCCTGTGCTGGGGAAAAGTGATTTTCTGAAACTCCACCAGTCAGTACCATCCGCAACCCACCCACTTTCAAATCATTTTTATCAATTAATTCAGTGATGATTTGACGCAATTGCTCGCGAGAATACTCCAATGGAATAAAAGTTTTTTTGGCAGAAGCAATAAATCGATCTAGGTAATGCTCCAAGAAGAGCGGCTGATAATTTACGGTTCTGAAAAAATCAAATATTCCATAGCCACGGATTACAGCCAAGTCCATAGGGTGAATGGTTGCTGTTTCTACTGGGATAATTTTGCCATCGGCAAAGCAAAAAGGTTTCATAGCTTTATTAAGTTATAAAATAAGGATAGTATCAGTATTTGGATTAATTGCTAGTCGATATAACAAAATTTTTATGATTTATCAGGTATGTTTGATCAACATAACTTTAATACCATGCGACAAGCAACATTGTTTTTTTTATTCCTTACTGCCACGGCTCTATATTCTTGCCAGCCAAACCAAGAAGAGTTAAATCGAATCAAGCGGGCAGAGGTGATCTCCATTCATGATGAAGTGATGCCAAAAATTGGTCAATTGAAAAAGTTAGAGAAAGAGGCTGGGAGAAAGGTGGAAATGCTGGAAATGAGTGCAACTGTAGACACGCTTCAAATCCAAAAATTGGAAGAATTAGCCTTTGATTTGAACCTAGCCTATGATGCGATGTTTGTTTGGATGCGCCAATACAAGTCTGAAGATAAAGAAAAGACTCCGGAGGAAATCAGCGTTTACCTAGACGATCAAGCCCTGAAAATCGCTGAAGTCAATGTGCAGATTCAGGAGATTCTATCCAAATCTGTGGAGATTTTAAAGGATTAATCTCGAAGATTAGGAGTTTCCCTTAAATACTTTTCTGCCATTGATGACGTAATTGTCCCCTCATTTACCCCCCAAATGTTGTAGAGGTAAGTACTGATTTGAGCTAGTTCCAACGGAGTAAGCTCTGTGTTTCCTGGCATGGGTTGATTGTAAACCTGACCGTTTACCAAAATTTCTCCTTCCAAGCCATTTCTCATAATCCAGACAGTACGAGGTATGTTCGACGTAAAATAGTCAGCATTTTTTAGCGGAGGAATTAGTTTTCCTAGTCCCTCTCCGTTAGCTTGATGGCAATTTCCACAGTAGCTTTCGTAGAGTGCTTTTCCCGGTATTGCATACTGCATTACTTTCGAATCAGAGATTTCGGCCAGATTACTTTCTGAGTTGCTGGACTTTGGTGCGCAGGATGTCAGCAATAAAAATGCAAGTATTAATTTCCTCATTTAGTGAGCAGCTTTGGAATGTCATTCAAAAGACGATCTACCTGATCGGTTTTGGTACCGTCATAGACGCCCCTAATGTAACCTTTTTGATCCACTAGAATAAATGCTCCACTATGTAGAAATCCTCCCGGCTCGTTTTGGTCAGCCATAGCAGTGGTCAGATAGCTAGTCTGTCCGATTTCAAAGATTTTTTCCTGATCTCCGGTGAGGAAATTCCATGTTGAAGCATTTTCAATTCCTAATTTCTGAGAATAATCGCGCAGCATTTCCACCGTATCAAAAGTTGGATCGATGGAATGACTGAGAATTTGAAAGTTGGGATCACCATCATATTTTTCAAATATACGAAGCATCTCCTTTTTCATTATTGGACAAATAGTAGGACAAGAGGTGAAGAAAAAATCCGCCACATAGACCTTTCCTTTCACAGTATTGGTCGATACGGTATCACCCATTTGGTTTACAAATTCAAAATCGGCAATTTGATGGTAAACCGTGTCCTGACCTTCTACGTAGAAGTTCCCAAGTTTTGGAAGAGGTCCCTCTTTAATTTCGGGACCACTTTGGCAGCTCCAAGTCGCCATTATTGTCAGAAGAGAAAGGATAAACGTAATGCGGTATTTCATGGTTTTTAAGCGTTGTTACGGAACTTTTTATAGGTACGGATTGCAAGCGTTAAGCTGATTACCGGCGCAATTAACCTGGATATTTTCAGATCCATTTGAATTGTATCTTTCAATACGACCAAAAACTCACCAGTAAATAAAAACAAAGTACTAGCTTCATTCCAGCATCTCAACTGAGTAGAAGTCCATCTGGTTCTTCCCGATTGCAATTCTTTGAAAAGTTTATGACAAAAAATATGGTGAACATACAGCAGAAACACGAAAATCAGTTTTTTTTACATAAAGCCAACTTCCAAATAGCCCCGGCGATAGGCGATTACCCATGTGTCAAGAATCGGGATTAAAATAACCGATGGTTAAGTTATCATGTGGCAAAGTCGTGAAGCCATCATGTCAAGTTGTGGCTTGAGCAGGTGACGCTTTGATGGTGAACGCTCCATTGCCTCGGTCTGGTAAATAAACAAGCGCATACTATGAAATACTCCTGCAAACCAAGCGAGTACAAGAATGATGTAAAGTGCCTTGATGTATTCGAATCCCATTCTTGATATTTTGAGTAAATTAAGGCCTAAATTTACTAAACTGACTTAAGTTTTGAAAAGCACTAAGTTCATATATTATACTATTGCCGTGATCGTAGCGGTATTAGTCATCATGATAGCCAAGGAATCATTTTTTCAGCCCGGCATGGAGCGATTTTCCGGAAAATATAGGGAGCTGGGAACTTACCGTAACGAAAACAATACCGGGCCAGTCATTCGAATCTACGCAGTGAAAGCACTTGATCCTGATAGCGCTTGGATGGAAGAATATGGGAATTCGCTTCCTCACACTAAATATGGCCGCACGATGGTTTTTTTCTTTGGGGATGAAATTGATGAGGACATTAGCCTCTCACTGAAAGAGCCCCATTTTGCAGAAGGCTTGAAGTCGCACGTGATTGCGAGTTACGAAAAGACACCCATGGGAGAGGTCAGATTTAAATCAGAAAATGAGTAAGCGCCTACTCCTCGAAGAATATCGAAGTGGAATTCTAACTGGAAATCGGGCTATTTTGAGCCGGGCGATTACCCTGATCGAAAGTACGCTTGATTCTGATTCCGAATTGGCCTCACAATTGGTTCAAGAGATCCTACCCAAGACTGGCAATTCCATACGCGTCGGTATTACCGGTGTGCCTGGGGTCGGAAAAAGTACCTTTATTGAATCTTTTGGCAAACTATTGGTAGATAGGGGACATCAAGTGGCGGTCCTAGCAGTTGATCCATCTAGTCAAAAAACAAAAGGTAGCATTCTGGGTGATAAAACCCGGATGGAAAATTTGGCTTCAGATAAGCGGGCATTTATCCGGCCCAGCCCTACAGGATCTACACTCGGTGGAGTGACCTCCAAGACGCGAGAAGCCATGTTACTATGTGAAGCCGCTGGATTTGATGTGATATTGATCGAGACTGTTGGTGTAGGCCAGTCAGAAACTGCTGTCAAAGGTATGGTCGACTTCTTTCTGCTACTGATGCTGGCTGGGGCCGGGGATGAACTTCAGGGCATCAAGAAAGGAATTATGGAAATGGCTGATGGTTTATTCATTAACAAAGCGGAAGGAAAAAACATCTTGGAGGCCAAAAAAGCCAAAGCGAATTATTCGAATGCGCTTCATCTTTTTCCTTTGGGTGAAAATAGCTGGTCGCCAAAAGTGATGACCGGATCTTCACTTGATCGAACTGGTTTGGATGAGGTTTGGAAAATGATTTCTGAATTTGAGTCTACTACCCAAGAGCATGGTTTTTGGCTAAAAAATCGTGAAAATCAACGCGTAAATTGGCTCAATGAATATGTCCAGGATTTATTGGGTAAAGCTTTTATCGCAGACAAGGCGGTGAAAAAATTATTGGAAGACTCCAAAATTCAAATCAGGTCAGGGGAGTTAAGCCCGATTATTTTGGCAAAAAGATTGGCGCAGCTATTCCTGAAATCTTCAACCCGCTGATCATGAAAATCTTACTTTTCATTTTTTCATTTCTTTTCCTGTGCTCCTGAGAAGTCTAGCAAAGAATCAAATTTGAGTATTTCAATCAAGAGCTTTTCCAAAGAATCCTGCGTCGATGAATCTTAAGCAAAATTCAATTTTCTTTGTCCAGAATTTGAAGAAGACAAAACTGGGAATCGGCTCAATTAAGTAATTTAGGATCAGTTACTTGATCATTGTTAATCTAATTTGGCAGGATCAGCTTTGTAGGAACAGGCGGATGTTTATTTGAACAGCTTCCTTGAGACCATCGCAGATTTTCCCGGTATGCCCAGAGATTTGGATCAACCTGCGCTGCTTACTTTGGCAGAAAAGTCCTTCTGGCATTTCATGATTGGATGAGGATATCACTCTGGCGGAAAGTGGCCTGTTCTTTCTACCAGAAACAGGTTTTTCTTGCCTAATGCGATGGGATTTAGCGGTGATGAATTTTGCCTCATTTACATCCCCTATGAGATTGGACCTTACGCGATGGGCTATACCGAGTTGGATTTCCCCCTTGTTGAGCTAAAGTTAATCGTCAGAATGTAGATTGACTATTTCACAAAGTCCCTGAAGTTTTCCCGGTGTATTTGTTTACAGTCTGCGGCATAAGTTTCTTTGAAGGCGGATGGAATGGAGAATTTTGATTCAGGATTTCATTTGAATTCAAAGGCCTTTAATTTCCCGTCTTTTTCTTCGAGATAGTCCAGTTCCTGATGGTTTTTGGTGCGCCAAAAATAGCTGTTGACTTTAATCCCCTCATACTCTAGAAACTTTACTCTTTCGGACATCAGAAAATTTTCCCAAAGGGCTCCGATATCGTTTCGTAGCGCAAGCGGCTGTAGATTTTTGATCAGTGCATTGCGGACATCATTGTCATAGAAATAGATTTTCTTATTCATCTTTATTTCCTTCCGCAGGTTTCTGCTGAACGTTCCCAGTCGATAGACCACATACGCTTGCTCCAGCAGATCAATGTAGCTAATGACAGTTTTGACATCCACTTGGAGCGATCTAGAAAGTTCGTTATAAGACACCTCACTACCCAGCTGATACGCCAAAAGCTGTAGGAGACGGAAGATCACATCTTGCTTTTTGATGATACCCAAAGCCAAGACACCTTTGTAGAGGTAGCTTTCTGTAAGTTCATATAACAGGCTTTCCTGATCATTCACACTGGTAATGATCTCTGGATAAAAACCGTAAATAAGTCGATTAGGCAGATCTTGCTCGGCTGTAAGGTATCCAACAGTTTGCTCAAATTCTTTCCAACTGATGGGATAAAGATGAAAAGTAATCTTCCTTCCAGTAAGTGGTTCCTGTGTCAAGCCCGATAGCTCAAATGAAGATGAACCGCTAAGAATCAATCTCACATCGGGAATCTGATCGTGAATGATTTTTGCAGTGATGCCTATGTTTTCAATACATTGAGCTTCGTCGCTAAAGGCATATCTATGATTCCCAAGGATTGATTTGATCTGCATGGTATTAGGCGTATCAAACAATCTCCTTGTTGTAGGATCATTTTCATCCAAGAATAAATAATCCTTTCCAGCCAGTAAGTCATAGATAAGCGTTGTTTTCCCAACTTGGCGCGGGCCTATCAGGATGACTACTTTCTTGTTTTCCAGCTTATCAGAAAGATTATAAAAATGTATTCTTTTGAATTTCATAAACAGATATAGACTTTCGTGGACCGTATTCCACAAAAAGACGTCTTTTTATGGAATATGATCCACGAAAAGACGTCCTTTTATCGAATTAGAATATGAAGATCCATGGTATGAAAGCGAATAATGACTGATATTCCACTTTTAATCAGCTCCTGAATCAAAGAAAATGATAAGCTTAGGATTTACCCATGACTAATTTTCCAATTTTGAATCTTGTAATCTTTCAATTTCAATAAACCAAGAAGCCCGATGGCCCTCTTCCTACCGTTAGTTGCGAATCAACCTGTGCATTTTCACGGTATACTGTTACGGTTCCATTTCCTTGGAATCCTTTCGCATTGGCGACATAAAGTAGTTCTAGCTTGTTGTCGAAGCCGATTCCGTAGAATCCAGATCCTTTAATCCATTCAGCATCGAAGGTGGAGTTGACTATTGACACCTTGGCTACTGCATCTTCGTAATTGGGAAAGCCGGAACTAGTCAAAATATAAATAGTTCCATCCTCATTAAAGGTGATTCTTCCAGTAGCATCTGCAAGCGGTAGCGTGATTAGATTTGTTTTGGTGAGATTATCCAAACGAAAGGACTGGAAATAAATTTCATCGTCCCCGGTTGAATACAACCAAAGTACTCCGGCTTCCAAAAAGAACTGCTTCGGACTTCCGAGAACCTCCAATGTTTTGAAAATGGTTTCATTTTCCGCATCGATAATTTCAACTTTTCCTTCCTCTGAACCTGCTACAAAAACATATTTTCCGGAAACAAAAAGATCTTCTGGTTTATTTGAAACCTCAATTTTCTTTTTGATAGGTCCTCCGTTCAATCCCTGTACAACTGCGATGTAAGAGTCTGGCGTGTTATAATTGTTATCGTAAGGGCCATAATCACTGATGAACAGTTTGCTCCCGGCTACTGCCAAAGAGCGAGGGATATCTAAATCACTAGAGACAGCACCAAGACTTTTAAAGTCGCCGGCATTTACGATTTCAACCTTCCCCGTGTTTGCTACCAGAAATAGTCGATCTCCTTCGAGTATCATATCTTCTAGCAAGCCTGCAAAAGGACGGGTATTAGCGGCTTCAAAAATATCGGATTTTAGCGTTCCTGAGACTGGATCAAGGTGATAAACTTCTCCGTCATTACTTCCAAAAGCGCCTTCATTCATGATCAAGATGCCAGTTTCATATTCGCCAAGTGGACGTTCTGATCCCGAGTTGTCACAGGAAAATAATAGAAGGGACAGGACGAGGACCCAGCTAAGTTGGTTTAATTTAAACTTCATAATTGTATTGAGATAGTGAACTGATAAGATCTTCCGGGCATAGCTCGGAGGTAAAGTACTTGGTAATCGGTATTGAGAAGGTTATTGATCTGAAAGCTGATTGGGACGTTTACACTGCCCCAGCTTAGTTTCGTATAGGAAAAGCCCAGATTGAGAAGTTGATAAGCCGGCATCTGTCGCTGACCATCCACAGTCACTCGACGCTCTCCTACAAAGAAGGTTCCTAAGAAAGCAGAGAAGTCTTTTGATTCAATAGTGAGCTTCCCGTTGGCCTGATGCTCGGGCGTGTAGGGCAGTTGTCTGCCGACAGACGGATCATTTTCGCCGATTCCTTTGGTCGAAACTGCCCGGCTCCAGGTGTAAGACCAGTTTGCCCTGATATTCCAAGCAGCGATTGTCTTGCTTGCATGGCCTTGATATTCGAATCCCTGATTTCGGACTTCACGGATATTTTCTGGAGACCAAAAGCTTCCCCTTGGAAGCCAGATGATCCAATTGACCACGTTCATTCGGTAATAGGTGAGGCTATTTTCCACGTTGATCTCACCGGTTTTTATCCAATTTAAGCCCATTTCACCACTTCTACTTCGTTCGGGAAGCAAGTCAGGATTTCCTCCTGGTTCCCAAAATCGATCGTTTAGCGTGGGCACTTTGATTCCTTTGGAGATTGAAGTTTTGAGGGAAAGTTGATGCTTTGAGTTTTTCCAAAAATCCCAGTCGGTACCTAGGCTAGGAATGAAAGGCTCAACTTGATCTAAGTAAGCCAGTTGACGAAGGTTGAGCGATACGCGCACTTTTTCCAGAGGCTCGAAACGAAGTGATTGATAGGTCTCGATTCGTTGATCGGTGGCGTAATAGGTACTAAGATTTCCTTGGGTTAGGTTCAGCCGGATTCCCGTTTTTAGATTCCATTTGGAAGACAAAGCAGCGTCCCAATCTCCGGAAAGAAAGTACTGACTAGTGATATTTATGCTTTGATTGAAGACTTGATTATCTCGAACCAAGCCTGTCTTCAGATTAAAAATTGACTTCTTCCCGAAATAAAAATAATCCACTGCCAGTCGGATACTTTCATCTTTTTGTTTGTCATTGGTATTTGATCCCATCACGGGTTGGATTTCCCGGTCAGTGTTATTGTACCAAAGACTAGTCTTGAGCTGACTCGAAGCGTTAAGATTCCAAGCCAAATCCTGAACGAATCCGTCTTGTAGGAAGGCTGAATTTGCTGCGCTTACCTCCGGTGTTCCGGCTTGGCCCAGATCTTTGTATGTGAAATCATTTTGAGCCGATTCGCGATAAATCCGCGTTTCGCCACTAAACTTCTCTGTAGAGAAACTTGCTTTTAGAGTGCTGTTAAATTGACCGAAGCTTCCAATCTGCTGCGTGAAATTCCCGCGGAAGCCTTTGCCAAAAGTAGCCTTGGTATCTAGGTGAATTGAACCCCCAATTGCCTCATTTCCGAAAAGTGCGCCTCCATTGCCAAAATGAATGGCTACCTGATCTATCCCAACGACTGGTAAAATTGATAGATCTGATTGCCCAAGCGATGGGCTGTTGATCGGGAGACCATTCCAGAAAATTGCGGTGTGCCCAGCGGAGGTCCCTCGAAAAGAAGGGGAAGCCAGCATTCCGGCGCCGTATTGGCGGATAAAAATCGGAGAAGTTTCCTGCAGCAAATCACCCAAGGACCTGCCTTGATAATTTTGTAATTCTGTTTTAGAGTAAGATTGGATCTTCTGACCCTGAGTAAATCTGTCAAGCGCAGGTGCATAGACCTCCACCTCAGCTAATACCAATGTATCTTGACTTTGCGGCGAGAAGCCGAAGATCATCCCTATTAAAAGTAATACACTCATCCCTGATCGAATTAAAATTAAATTCGATTCGGTCTTGAAGAGAAATAGGAAGACATGAAACTTGGCCAATCGAGATTAACCGATGACTTTTGATACAGATCTTATTTGCTTTTCCTCCGAAAGCACAGAATCACAGAATCAGGCAGGTCTCCTGGCTTACCCCAATTTGTCGCCTTCTCATCCCAAATTCTTTTTGGGACAATGGCTATGTATGACAAATCAATTGTGGATCACTCCACAGGGCTTACAGTTGCGGGGACAGCTTCGGCATTTACCGAATTCCCTTTTAATCCCAAGAGCTCAGCTACGAGTTTGGGAACCAATTTCCATTGTAAACATAACCTCATTTTTGAGATGAAAAAAGATCATCACAATACTTTTTTGGAAAGCGGAATTTCTAATCCGTAATTTGTCAAGTAACAAATCATGCGATCACCTTGAAAAATCTCTTTAAATACTTCCTGATTTTAAGCCTTGCGCTAAACTTTTTTGGATGCGATTCAAAGGAATCGTCAGAAGCTGTTTTAGTAGAAAAGGTAGCGCTATCTTATGCAAAAGGCTTTACTGTGTCAAGGGGAGACAGTTTTTGGGAAATTGAGGTATCACAGCCCTGGACTGGTTCAGAAAAGACTTTTCGCTATTTGATTGTAGCAGAAAATGGAATCATCCCCACCGGAAAATTTGATGCAATAATTCAGCTTCCAATTGCAAAAGTAATTTTGACTTCGACTACACAGATTCCTCATTTGGACCTACTCGGAATGAATGATCGGCTGATCGGCTTTCCTCAGACTGATCTGATTTCATCCAAAACCAGTAGAATGCTGATCGATGCTGGAAAAGTTCAAGATCTTGGAGCCGGTCCCTCTGCAAATCCTGAGCTGATCATCGAGCTTGATCCGGATTGGATTATGATTTCCACTTTGGGTGATGATCTGAGGTATTTGGATCTTCTGAAGACGGCAGAAATCCCCGCTGTCATCAATGGTGAATATGTGGAGCAGCATCCACTGGGAAGAGCGGAATGGATTAAGTTTACAGGAATTCTACTTGGGGAATTCGAAAAAGCCAGCGAAGTTTTTGCGCAGGTAGAGCAGGATTATCTGGAAGCAGCGGCTTTGACAGGACAGATTCCAGAAGTAGGAAGACCCACGGTCTTGAGTGGCGTAATGTACCAGGACATCTGGTATGCCCCTGGAAGTGAAAGTTGGGGTGCGCAGATTCTGAAAAATGCAGGCGGCAAGTACGTTTTCGAAGATCAATCGGGTACTGGAAGCTTGCAGTTGAATTATGAATTTGTAATAGATAATGCAATGGATGCAGATTTTTGGATAGGATCTGCAGACTTTATTTCCTTGGCAGAAATAGGGAGAGTCGAGCCTCGGTATCAAGCGATCAAAGCATATCAGAATGGAAATGTATTTACCTACACGCTCAAAAAAGGCGAAACTGGAGGTTTAGAATACTTTGAATTAGGTTATATGCGGCCTGACTTGATTCTGAAAGATCTAATGAAAATCCTCCATCCAAGTTTACTCCCCGATTACGAGTTATATTTTTACAAGCAACTCAATGAAAAATAGTCGAATCACGATTCTTTTTATAGTAGCATGTGTAGCATTCATGTTCAGTTTTTTATTGAACGTCAGCCTCGGTTCAGTTTCTATTTACCCAGACGAAATTTTAGAGGGCTTGATTACTGGCTCGTGGGTGAAAACTTCTCACGCACAGATCATTTTGAACTATCGCTTGCCAAAGGCAGTGGTTGCACTATTGGCAGGAGTAGGCCTGAGTCTAAGTGGACTTCAGATGCAGACTTTTTTCAGAAATCCACTGGCAGGGCCATTCGTTTTAGGGATCAGCTCAGGTGCAGGTTTAGGAGTTGCATTGTTGATGTTGGCGGGTTCTGCATTTGGCATTTCAGCCTTGAGTGGAGGCTTGAGTGCTTGGGCGATTGTAGGTGCAGGAACTCTCGGAGCTGGATTAGTGATGATTTTGGTCAGTTTAGTCGCTTGGCGAATCCAAGATAGTATGACACTTTTGATTGTAGGATTGATGTTTGGATCAGCAGTTTCTGCTATAGTTTCTGTGCTTTCATATTTTTCTGGCGCAGATGCACTGAAGCTGTTTACGGTTTGGTCTATGGGTAGCTTGGGTGGATTGGCTTGGCCACAAGTAGTGGTTTTGGGAACAGTAGTACTAGTCGGAATTTTTCCGGTTATTCTTTCAGTCAAATCATTTAATGCAATGCTTCTTGGCGAGCGTTACGCAAAAAGCATGGGAGTCAATCCTACGTTTTTGCGCTGGATGATGATTCTAAGCACAGGATTACTTGCTGGAAGTATTACCGCTTTTTGCGGACCGATTGCTTTCATCGGGATTGCGGTCCCTCATCTAGCTCGAATCATGTGGAGAACTTCAGATCATAGAATTCTATTTCCAGCGTCAGCCTTGCTAGGGGCTATTTTACTACTATTGTGCGATGTGGCTGGGCAACTCCCAGGCTCGGCACAGATGCTTCCTATCAATGCAGTGACTTCCTTGGTCGGTGCTCCAATCGTGATTGGTTTGGTATTGAGAAGGAATTTCAGCAAAGAATTCTAAGCCATGAAGAAATCAACCATTGTAGCGAAAAATTTGACCTTGGGCTATGCTACCAGTAACCCAAAAAAAGCAGTGCTTGAGAATCTTAGCTTTCAACTTTTCGAAAATGAATTGACATGTCTGCTTGGGCCTAATGGTGTGGGTAAATCGACGTTGATAAAAGCAATTCTTGGTCAGTTGAAACCTTGGAGTGGCGAATTGACGCTGAATGAGAAGAATATCCAAAATTTCTCCAATCCTGAGCTATCCAAAGCATTGTCTGTAGTGCTTTCCGAACCAGTACTTCCCGGTAATATGACCGTTGGACAATTGGTGGCGCTCGGGAGAATTCCTCATACTGGATGGACTGGGAGATTAGCTATTCATGATCGGGACCTGATCGAAAATGCACTTTATCTCACCAAGACTGAAGTCCTTAAAGATGAGCGACTTTCAGAGATTTCAGATGGTCAGCGTCAGAAAGCGATGATCGCAAGAGCTTTGGCACAAGACGGTAAAGTGATGGTCTTGGATGAGCCGACGGCACATTTGGATCTGGTCAACCGCTATCAGATCATGCATTTGCTACGGGATATAGCGACTAAGCAGCAAAAATCAATTTTAGTGGTGACTCATGATTTGGAGATTGCGCTAGAGACTGCTGATCGACTTCTATTGCTCAGTAATACTTTTCCGCTGGTGTCAGGGCTTCCTGAAGATTTGGTGATATCAGGCCAACTTGATCGCTTATTACCGGGAGATGAGTTTCGTTTCAATATTGAAAAAGGGAAAATAGAGCAGAAAAATCCCACTTCTCAAGTAGTCATTGTAGGTAATCAAGTCATAGGCTTCTGGGTCAGAAAGGCTTTGGAAAAAGCTAGAATTAATAAATTGGAATTGCCGATTTTTGTTATGGACGGGGACTTTACCTTATCCTATGGTGCACAGGAGTTTCATCGGATCGGAGCATTGATTGATTACCTGAAGATAACTCAGAAGTCCTAACGTATTCTCTCAGCGCTAAGTAAAGTCTCAGGAGTGACTCGGGAAGATCCTTCTATTTATATCCAAGAAACTACGAAAAATGAAACATATTGCTTCCAGAGCACCTACTTTCTGCAGGCAGGTCAGCACAAAAAAGGTTGACGAATCAAATAGATCTAAAAATAATCTTGATTCAATCAATAAAAATCCGGCAGTATATAGCTCGAGCTGAGTAAATAGAAAAACGATTGACTCATTGATAGCTTTGATGTTAGCTTTTTTTAATTTCGACAGAGATTATTTATATATTTGTCATACTAATTATTGGTATGACACAAAAACATTTTGCCAAATATTCATTCCTCCTTGACCGTACTGCGCGAAAGGTGAAACAATATGCACAGCAGCAGTTTAAGTTTGGCGATTTTGATGTGACAGTTGATCAATGGTTGATATTAAAAAATCTTTCAGAAAATGGTCATTTGAGTCAAACCGAATTAGCCAATCTGGTTTTCAAGGATCATCCAACTTTGACTCGAATTCTGGATTTACTCTGCAAAAAAGGTTACGTCGAGCGAGTACCCCATCCGACGGATCGTCGAAGTTTCATATTGCATCTTACTGCAACCGGTGTAGGCAAAGTCACAGCACTTCGGCCTCAAATCCTCAAGATCCGAGAAAAAGCTTGGGAGAATCTTTCTGATCAGGACTTCCAAGAGTTTAAGCGAATTTTGGATACAATCTATCAAAATCTGGGAGGACAGGAGTTGGAAGAATAATTTAGTACACTAATAATATTTATACGAACAAAATTGAATTTACAAGGGTTTCCCCATAAATAATAAAACGAATGATTCATACAGATCTTTGTATTATCGGCGCAGGTCCGGTAGCCCTATTTGCGGTTTTTGAAGCAGGATTACTAAAAATGCGTTGCCACTTGATTGATGCGTTGCCACAGATAGGCGGTCAGCTGTCGGAGATTTATCCCCAAAAACCGATCTATGATATCCCTGGATATCCAGAAGTGAAAGCTCAGGATCTTGTGGATAACCTAATGGAGCAAGCAAAACCATTTAAGCCCACCTTCACATTAGGCGAGCGCGTAGAACATCTCGATAAGCAGGAGGATGGCTCTTTTGTCGTAACTACAACCGACAATACCCGTGTGCATGCACAAGTGATAATCATCGCTGGCGGACTGGGATGTTTTGAACCCAGAAAGCCAGTGATAGAGAATCTTGACAGGTTTGAAGGCAAAGGAATTAGCTATATGGTAAAAGATCCGGAAACATTCCGAGACAAAAAAGTAGTGATAGCCGGTGGAGGTGATTCAGCTTTAGACTGGGCCATTTACTTAGCCAAAATATCTTCTCGTATAACCTTGGTTCACCGAAATGAAACCTTCCGAGGTACACCAGATTCTGCAGCAAAAGTATTTGATCTAGCAAATCAGGGAAAAATTGATTTGATCTTATCGGCAAATTTGAAAGGAGTAAACGGTAACGGGAAACTGGATACCGTGATTTTAGAGGGTAAAACAAAAGAAGAAATTAGGCTCGAGGCGGATTATTTAATCCCACTTTTCGGTCTGAGCCCCAAGTTGGGTCCTATTGCAGATTGGGGATTGACAATTGACAAGAACGCGATTGAGGTTGATACTCGGGATTATTCTACAGGAGTGGATCGAATCTACGCAATCGGCGATATCAACACTTACCCAGGTAAATTGAAATTGATTCTTTGTGGTTTCCATGAGGCTGCAATCATGATGCATTCAGCCTTCAAATATGTGTATCCAGATCAAAAATTAAGCTTCAAATACACTACGGTGAATGGGGTAAACGCATTTTAATTCTATTTTTAGGGCATGGTAAATTTCACAGTAGAAGATCAGCAAGGAAATCGGCAAGCGCACGAAGCGCCTGAGGATATGGGTTTGAATTTGATGGAAATACTCAAAGCTTACGAATATCCAGTATTGGCGACTTGTGGTGGCATTGCACTTTGTGCGACTTGTCACGTAGAGATTTTGGAAGGAAAAGAGGGTCTTGGCGATGCAACCGATATAGAATTGGATCAATTGGAAAACTTGCCTGAATACTTCCCGACTTCTAGACTATCCTGCCAAATCCGAATCGGAGCTATTTTGGAGGGTGCAGTGGTTAAGCTTCGAGGAGAAGATGTAGTCTAATTTGAGATTTTAGACTCGTCAAAAAGTACAAAACCACCTGGAGACGGGTGGTTTTTTTTGTTTTTAACTTCTCATCAAAATGATTTAGTCATTTTTTGAAAATGTTAATTAGGCTGGTTGACCGGCGCAATTCACATTAATTGGGCGGTTTAGACTTTTTTCAAAAATTAGCCGACTTAAGGCAGCTAGTCCATTTGTATGAAAATTGTTATTTTCAATTCAATTAATGGACTTCAATCATGAAATCAGTACTAATTCCACTCATTCTACTAATCGGGTTTACGCAAGCAGGCTTTGCACAGACTTCAGACAAGCAAAAGGCAGATTCCAACGAGATTTTGCAATTGATCAACCATTATTCAGCTGCCCGAGATAGTCGAGATACTGTTTTGCTAAGACAAATTCTGACCGCTGATGTGGATCAACTCGTCTCTTCGGGAGAGTGGCGAAATGGCATCGATGCGGCTATCAAAGGCATGCTCAACAGCTCTTCCAGTAATTCTGGGGATCGAAAATTGACTATGGAAAAAATCAGATTTCTTTCTGAACACGCAGCATTAGTAGATGCACGCTATATCATCAGCAATCCGGATCAAACCATGCAAAAGATGTGGAGCAGTTTCGTAGTGGTAAGAAATAAAAAGAACTGGCAAATCTCAGCGATTCGAAATATGCTCCCGACTAGTGGCAATTGATTAATTTTATCCATGCGAAACTTCCTACTTCTCCTCCTGTCTGGAATCTTGTTTTTCCGATACAAGCCAGCAGAAAAACCACCCACTCTTATCCTTCACAATGCCAAGATTTGAACTGGTGAAAATGAAAATTCCTTTGTAGAAGCAATCGCAATTCGAGATAGTCTGATCATTGCTGCTGGTGATTCAGAATCTGTTTTGGCTTTGGTAGGACTGGAAACTCAAGTTTTGGATTTGGATGGGAAATTAGTTGTAGCAGGGTTTAATGATGCGCATATTCACTTTTTGAGTGGTTCGATGGGCTTTACTCAAGTGGAATTATCAGGTGCAGAAACACTTGACGCTGCCCTTGCCAGTACCTTGAAATTCATCGCTGAAAATCCTGAGAGGGACTGGATTACAGGTCGAGGCTGGCAATACACTTTCTTTGAATCTGGTCTTCCAGATCATCAGTCAATGAAAGTGCTGGATATTGCTCGGCCAATTCTTATCCGTGCTTATGACGGACATTCTGCCTATGCCAATCCAAAGGCCTTGAAGTTGACTGGAATAGATGAAAATACTGTATTCAGTGGTTTTGGAGAACTAGTAAAAGATAAAAATGGTAAGCTGACCGGGGCATTAAAGGAAAGTGCGGCGGGATTGGTTTGGGATTTAGTTCCTGAAGACACTTTCGAAGATCAATTAGATGGACTTCGTAAAGGCTTGGAATATGCGGCATCGCTTGGAATCACCTCAGTTCAAAATGCTTCTGGTTCGGAAAATGACCTTCGCTTGTTTCAAAAGCTTTATGAAGATGGTGAGTTCACGCTTAGGTATGCAGCAGCCTTTTCGATATCCGAACAAACCAGTCCAAGTCAAATCGAGCATTTTGTTTTTTTGAAAGATAGCGTTGGCACTGCCAATCCTTGGATTCGAGCCGATGCTATTAAATTCATGATCGATGGAGTGATTGAGGGTCATACCGCTGCAATGCTGGAGCCCTATTCCGATCTTCCTTCCACAGATCCTTTGGCTTTGGGTCAGTTAAATTTCTCCATAGACCGCTATCGGGATTTGGTAAAAACATTGGATGCAAAAGGCTTTCGATTGTTCACCCATACCATCGGGGATCGTGGTGTACGGGAAGTTTTAAATGCCTATGAAAAAGCAATGTTGGAAAATGATTCTAAGGGAAAACGACACCGAGTGGAGCGTATCGAGACGATCAATCCTGCAGATATTCCGCGCTTTGCCAAAACTGATATTCTTCCAAGTATGCAATCTATTCATGCGGAGCCCGGTACAACGACGGTTTGGTCAAAGGCAATGGGAGAAGAGCAACTGCCTTATTCCTTCGCTTGGAGATCTCTTTTGGATGCAGATGCACAACTTGTTTTCAGCAGTGACTGGCCGGCTTGCACCAGCTTAAATCCCATTCGGGGAATTCACGATGCAGTAAATAGAAGGAACCCTTTCGGCTATCCTGTCGGTGGCTGGATTCCTCAGGAGCGAATCAGTATTTTCGAAGCTATGAAAGCATATACTTCCATGGGCGCTTATTCATCTTATGAAGAAGCTCGAAAAGGACTTTTGAAAGTAGGATATCTGGCAGATATAGTGATTTTATCTAAAGATTTGTTTACGATAGAGCCGATGGAAATTCATCGGGTCTTGGTGGAAATGACGCTGGTAGATGGGAAGATTGTTTATTCAAAAAACTAAAATCTTTAACTCATTCGAAACTTGGTTTATGAGCGGCCGTTCTAATCTTGAAAACAACATTTTATGAAAAATATCTTAGTAATTTTTTCATTCTTCGCATTGACAAGTTGTGATATTTCCGGAGCCGAAAGAGGAGGAGAAGAGTCTCCAATCTCCTTGGATCAATTATGGGCTGAAATCAATCAGCTCGCTACTTCACAAAACTGTACCAATGCAAGTGATTGGAAATTTACCCCGATTGGAAGTAAGCCCTGTGGAGGTCCCATGAGCTACATTGCCTATTCAAGAAAAATCGATGGGAAGCGGTTTTTTAGAACTGGTGAATAACTATACTGCATTGCAAGCGGATTTCAATAAACGAACTGGGGCTGTTTCTGACTGTTCAGGAGTAGCGAGACCAAGTGGAGTGCGCTGTGAAAACAGTAAGGCAGTTTTAATCTACTAGCTATTATAACAAAGGCAGTTCGCCTCTTAGCCGCTCAATCACTGCATCTAAAGATCGATAGTGATGGTAAACACTTTTCCAGATATTCCCTTTATTGGAGTACCGCAGCTCGGGTTGCTTATCCAAACCACCAGAATACCAGTCACCAAATTTATGATCGATCAAATAGATATCGATGTAGGTCCAAAGTCTTACAAACTTCCCATAATAGTTTCGCTCGTCTTCGGGATATAAGTCGGACATCAGCAGTAGCGCATTCATTCCCTCTGCCTGAGCCCACCAGTTTTTCGTACCATGCGTGACTCGGAAACCATCTTTGAAATAAAAGGCCTCGTCATAGAATCCACCTAGCTCTTCATCCCAACCTTGGTCCAACGCGTGATCCACCATTTTTTTTGCGATTCGATGTGTAGTAGCGTCATTTTCCAAGCCTAGTATACGAGATGCTTCCAGCATCAAGAATGCAGTCTCTACATCGTGTCCGAAAGAGACATGGTCAAGTAAATGATGCTCCTCGATCACTGCTTCTAATGAATCTGCAAAAGTAACAGCCGACCAATCTGGATAAAGAAACAAGGTGAGGAAGCCTTTGTCCGTGACAATTTGATCTCTGATCAAGAAAAGCATTTCCTGTAATCGTGCGCTCAAAATAGGATCTGGCCAAACTCTATAAAGCTCGGAAAATGCTTCCAAAATATGGATTGAGCTGTTTTGATCTTTATACCCCAAGTCGGAAGTTGAAGGAGTTCCTATCAGTCGGACCCGGGGTTGGCCATTTCGCTCCAACTGTTGAAAATAGCCCTTGTGTATTGGATCGTGCGCATTCGAATCCAGCCAGTAAAAAGCCTTTTTGGCCAGTTCCAAACCTTCAGGATCTCCTGACTGCTCGTAGTATGCAGCTAGGCCAAAAATTCCAAAAGCATTTCCATAGGCTGTTTTGGTTGAGTCATCTTTGACATTACCCTGCTTGTCCACCAGCTGGAAAAAACCTCCTTTTTCCTTATCCCAAAGGTGATCTCTCAAAAATTCAAATCCGTGCTTTGCACCATCCTTGAAGTACTTAATTTCTGGATACCGAATAGCAGCCTTGGCATTGGTCCAAGTGTGCCTGGCCTGAGTGACGATCATTTTATCTTGATTCTCTGCAAGGTCGAAGTCATATGTGAAGGCACTGAAAAAGCCTCCATCTACCGAATCAATCGCATCAGGATACCATTTATCCAAAACTTCTACTTTGAGATGCTTTTCCATTTGGCCGGCTAAGACTTCTTTTTTTGGGGCTTCAGGTGAATTGCACGCAATGAAAAAAGGCAAAAGGAAAAGGCAATAATATCTTAAGGGCATAATGGATGACTTCATATGAGAGAAGAAAACTTGAAGGATTGGAATGAACCTAGACATTTGTCGGTATGTTTAAGACAGTTGTATTAAAACTAATTAGTTCACCATGACTCAACTCACCATTTTTGATCCTGAAGTAGCCTATGATGCCACTGATGATAAGGCTGTAAATGACATCACTGCGCTGGTGAGGCAGGGGATTTCCTTTGATGATTTTAGTAAATTAGCTTCAACGAGCGCATTTTCATCTTCAGAATGGTCAGAATTTTTGCTTAGCTCCAAGCGCACTATGCAACGATACCATAAGGAACAAAAATCATTTGATTCCTTGCAATCAGAAAAGATAATCGAAATAGCGCTACTTCAAAAGAGGGGAGTAGAAGTATTCGGGAGCAAGTCAAAATTTCAAAATTGGCTTGAAACACCCTGTTTAGCTTTGGGAGATGTAGTTCCGAAATCCTTTTTGGACAGCAGTTTTGGAATTATGCTTTTGAAAGACCAGCTGACCCGGATTGAATATGGGATCTTGGCATAAGACTTTTCCGTCTTAGCAAAAGTAAGTTCGCTTACGATTTACCGGCAAAAGGTGCAGAATTGGCGGGAGGGCGATGGAATAGTAGAGGTAAAGCGGTTCTCTACACTAGCCAATCCAGAGCACTTTGTACTGCTGAGATCGCGGTCCATACACCACTGGGAAATATTCCAACGGATTATGAAATCGTTGAGATGACTATTCCTGATTCAGTTATGGTGAAAGAAATCGAAATTTCAGACTTGCCATTCGACTGGAAATCTATTCCGCATTCCCATTCCACTCAAGAGATTGGGGATAAGTTTATTTCAGACAATGAGTTTTTGATATTCAAAGCACCTTCAGTGATAGTTCGGGGAGAGTTTAACTTTTTGATAAACCCAGTTCACGGAAAATTTAATGAGATAGAAATCAATTCAATTACCAAGTTTGAATTTGATATACGACTGTTTTTGAAATAAAATATGATTCTGTGGAATGATGACAGCAAACTTATTTTCTTTGTTTTTCTGGACGGAAGGCGGAAGACCAAAACCCCTAAATTTAGCTGTTCCCTTAATTTTATATTGCTCACTCCAACTACTGGCAGAAAAGCGTAACTCAAGTTGAAATTGAATTATCGAAATCACTCCTCCATTAATTTCTCTAAAACCGTACAGGCTGCTTCGGAAAGTACTGTACCGGGTCCAAAAATCGCAGTAACCCCAGAGTCATACATGAATTGGTAGTCCTTTGAGGGAATTACTCCTCCTGCTACGACCATTATATCCGCTCTTCCAAGATTTTTTAATTCTTGAATTAGCTGCGGAACCAGCGTCTTATGACCTGCTGCCAAAGAAGAAGCTCCCACAATATGTACATCATTTTCAATGGCTTGAACAGCTACTTCCTCTGGAGTCTGAAAAAGTGGCCCGATATCCACATCAAATCCCAGATCGGCAAATCCTGTCGCAATTATTTTGGCACCTCGATCATGACCATCCTGTCCCATTTTAGCGATCATAATCCGCGGACGTCTACCCTCCATTTCAGCAAAACGATCTGAAAGCTCAGTGGCTTGTTTAAAAGATTCCTGATCCTTCATGGCCGATGCATATACGCCAGAGATGGATTGCGTTTTTGCGTGATGTCTTCCAAAGACTTCTTCAATTGCCATCGATATTTCACCTAAAGTTGCCCTCTTCCGAGCTGCCTCAATAGCTAAATCCAACAGATTGCCTTGACCTGACTTAGCAGAAGCCGTTAGGGCTTCCAGGCAGGTTTTCACCTCAAGGTTATTCCTAGATGATTTCAAGGACTTGAGTCGAATCAACTGTAATTCGCGTACTGCCTGATTATCAACATCCCGGACTTCTATATCGGATTCTTCATCTACCTGGTAGCGATTGACTCCTACAATCACATCTTTTACACTGTCAATTCTTGCCTGCTTCTTGGCAGCAGCTTCCTCAATCCTAAGCTTTGGAAGTCCAGCTTCGATCGCTTTTGCCATTCCTCCAAGTTCTTCTACTTCTTCGATCAGTGCCCAAGCGCGTTCGACCAGTTGATCTGTCAAATACTCTACGTAATAGGAACCTCCCCAAGGATCTACAGTGGCGGTCACTCCTGTTTCTTTTTGTAGGACTAATTGTGTGTTTCTGGCAATTCTTGCCGAAAAGTCAGTGGGCAGCGCTATCGCCTCATCCAGCGAGTTGGTGTGTAAAGATTGTGTATGTCCCATCACGGCGGCGAGTGCTTCTATGGCTGTTCGGGTCACATTATTGAAGGGATCTTGCTCGGTAAGCGACCAGCCTGAAGTTTGGCAGTGTGTTCGAAGCATCAATGATTTATCTGCTTTGGGCTCAAATTGCTTGACGATCTTTGCCCAGAGCAGTCTTCCTGCACGCATTTTCGCTATTTCCATAAAGTAGTTCATGCCGATAGCCCAGAAGAATGAAATTCTTGGTGCGAAATCATCAATATCCAAACCTGCTTTGATCCCAGTTCTTAAATATTCCAAGCCATCAGCTAAGGTATACGCCAACTCAATATCTGCTGTGGCTCCTGCTTCTTGCATGTGATAGCCAGAGATGGAAATTGAATTGAATTTTGGCATCTTCTGGGCCGTAAATTCAAAGATGTCTGAGATGATTCGCATCGATGGTAGTGGAGGATAGATGTAGGTATTGCGTACCATAAACTCTTTCAGAATGTCATTCTGAATTGTACCTGTCAACTGTTCGGCTGAAACTCCCTGTTCCTCAGCAGCTACGATATAAAAAGCCAAAATTGGAATAACCGCCCCATTCATCGTCATAGACACGGACATCTCATCAAGCGGGATCTGATCAAAAAGAATCTTCATATCCTCAACCGAATCGATCGCAACACCTGCTTTGCCAACGTCCCCGACTACTCGCGGATGATCGGAATCATAGCCTCGATGTGTGGCCAAGTCAAAGGCTACAGAAAGCCCTTTCTGGCCTCCGGCCAGATTTTTTCGGTAAAAGGCATTGGATTCTTCAGCTGTAGAAAATCCCGCATATTGCCGTATAGTCCAAGGCCGCAGCACATACATAGTGCTATAAGGACCGCGAAGAAAAGGTGCTTTCCCTGCAATGAATTTCAAATGGCCGATATGGGCTACAGATTCTTGACTTAGTATAGGTGGAACATTGATTTGTTCCGCGGTTTCCCATTCTGATTCCTTTGAAGAATCAAGCTTACTTGTGGCAGCGCTTTTCCAATTTTTAAAGTCAGGTCTCATAGCTGATTCGATTTTTCAGTTTCTACTAAATAGCTTGCACGACTTGGCCGTAATTCGTAGTCCTCGTATTTAATTTCTTGCTGAGTAATCTTAAATGAATCTTTACTTTGCAGTTCGTAGCTATTTACCCCAATCAGGATTTTTCGCTTTTCAAGTACTGCTCGTTGGGTTTTGATAGCCGTATTTTTGATTTGAGTATGAATAGTTCGATTTATGAAATTAGCAGTCCATCCTCCCGAATCTTCTAAAAATCCCAATTGTTTTAAAACCAGATCACTGATTTCATTTTGGAGACTTTCGAGGTAATATGATCCCGCGCTGGGGTCTATCACTTTATTCAAATAGCTCTCTTCGCCAAGAATGGTAGATACATTTCTTGCAATCCGTTTAGAAAGCACATCTGTACCTTGACCCAAAATAGGCTTAACCCACAGGGAATTACAACCACCTATCACTGCCGCCATTGCTTCATAAGTCTGGCGAATAAGTGAGGTATTCGGATCGAGTGAGGATTTGCTCCAATCACTGGTAGACGCAAATAGGTGTATGGCTTCCGAGTCTAGATTCCCACCAAGATTTGAAACTAGATCCAGTAAAATGGATCGGATCGTCTTCATCTTTGCTATTTCCGGAAAGTGATTTTCTCCGATAGCTGTATGAAATGCAATCTTGGCGATTGCTTGGTTTACAGAAATACCTTGCTCGGTAAAGCGGTCTAAAATTTCAATTAGTTCACCTAATCCGTACGTTAATTCCTGAATACCCGTCCCTCCTGCATTTGAATAGCGAGCAAAATCGATGGTGATAGGATGAAAATCCGGAAAGGACTTATACGCTGAAATCAATCCCAATGCTAGAGACATTTGCTCTTCCAGATTGGTTTTTCCTTTGAAGAGTTCCCCTGTAGGAGACCAAAGGATCGCTCCATGGAGCATTTCCTGTGTTAGTTGTTGGGATATTACCCAGTTTTTGACTTGGGTAAGTACTGGTCCGGCTTCTCCCAAAGGCAAGAAATAAAGGCGAACATACGCTGGCAAAACATCTTTTAAAATCAGATTCAAATCCTCGGTACCATTCAAATGAAGAACCAAACCTTCTGCACCAAGCTGCAAGACGTCTAAAATTTCGGAGTTGATTGATTTTTCTTCTCCAGTATTTGGGGATACTATATTCGACCAGATTCTAGGTGGAAGGCCAGTGAATTTAGATTCCGAATTGAATCGCACAGGATTGGAGTTGTGCTGTCTTTGTTCAAAACTGTATACGGGTGCAATATCAATTTCATCCCAAAGTGTTGATTTTAAGATAGAATTATCGCTTTTCCCCTTTGAATCCTTTTTGATTTGTTCCAGCCACTCGGAATGACTTGATTCTGGGAAAGGATAAAATTTCGGATTTGGCATTTTGGCTTTTTTGGGTGAAAAGTTTATTCTGACTCAAAAATAAAGAAATCAAGTGGAAATGCTGAGCTGGTAAGAAAGGCTTTTCTTTAGATTTGTTTTTGTCTTTCTGAAATGCTAAACACACCTTTTTAATTCAAATTTCATAAAACAGTCATTTGAACTTAGAACAAAAAAAATCTTATTTTGAGAAATTTCTTAGCAAAAGGCCGATTGATGGACATATGACATTTTCAAGCTGAATTTGATTTTTTATTTAATTTAATTTTCTTCAATTTTGACGATTCAGGGTCTACCAAGGGGCCTTGTTTTTAAGAAATTTCGTCTAATGAGTTTAGAAGCAGCTGCAGTATGGAATGAATGTTTACGTGTTATAGAACAGCACGTCAATGAGCAGAGCTTTTCTACTTGGTTTAAGCCAATAAATCCTGTCAAATTAGATGGAATAAATCTTACCATTCAGGTTCCCAGTCAGTTTTTCTACGAATGGTTAGAAGATAATTATGTTAAGGTTCTAAAACTGGCAATTAAAACTACGTTAGGTCCGGGCGGAAAGCTTGAGTATGCTGTAGTGGTGGATAAGGGCAATTCTTCCAATCAGCCTTATGTGGTATCCTATCCACAGGGCAATGCGGGTTCAAAGAAAAGTCAGCCAGAAGAGCAACATAGAACTCCCTTTGAGATGCAGTCACTCAATGCGGAGGCATTGACCAATAGCAACCTAAATCCAACTTATACTTTCAGTACTTACATAGAAGGAGATTGTAACAGACTAGCAAGATCTGCAGGATTTGCAGTAGCTAGTAAGCCAGGAATAACTTCTTTCAATCCCTTAATGGTCTATGGTGGTGTAGGTTTAGGTAAAACGCACCTAGTCCAGGCAATAGGTAATGAGATCAAAAATGGTTCTGTGGATAAGTTCGTTCTTTATGTATCCTCAGAAAAGTTTGTCAACCAATTCATGGATTCCATCAAAGATGGAAATGTGAAGAGCTTTACCAATTTCTACATGCAAGTGGATGTGTTAATCATTGATGACATACAGTTCCTTGCAGGTAAAGATCGAACTCAAGAGATGTTTTTCCATATTTTCAATCACCTGCATCAAAGCAAAAAACAAATCATTATGACTTCTGATTGTCCCCCTAGGGACTTGAAAGGGTTAGAGGAGCGATTGCTATCGAGATTCAAATGGGGATTGACTGCTGATCTGCAAATGCCCGATTTTGAGACCAGAATAGCTATCATAAGGCGAAAGATGGAATCAGAAGGAATTGTCATTCCACATGATGTCGTTGAGTATTTGGCATACACCGTGGATACTAACGTTCGTGAATTAGAAGGTATTTTAATTTCATTGATCGCGCATTCCTCGCTCAATCGTGTAGAAATCAGCCTTGAACTAGGGAAGACTGTGATGAAAAATATCATTAAAGATATTGAAACAGAAGTAGGAATTGAGTTTATCCAAAAGTCAGTATCGGAGCATTATGGTATTAATGTAGATGACTTGAAGGCAAAAACTCGGAAAAAAGAAATCGTGGTGGCCCGACAAGTCTCCATGTATTTTTGCAAGGAATTTACCAACCATTCGCTTAAGTCAATCGGATATCATTTTGGGGGTAGGGATCACTCGACAGTAATTCATGCGATTACCACGGTAAATGACATCATGGAAACAGATTCTTCATTCAGAAATACAGTGAATGAGTTGAAGAAGAAATTCAAGATGAGATCTTATTGAGTTAATCCCTTTATGCAAGAAAGCGTAAACTTGAATTCAATTTAAGTATTACAAAAGAGATCAGCGGATTTTTTCAAAGGGTTGAATTCATTGAAGTGGAAAAGAGATTGAACACAAGTTTTAGAGTCTATTTGTAAAGGGTACCGAGGATCTGTGCCTTTTAAAAAAGAATCTCAGTGGGGAGGATCATCAACAGTTGCTGGAATTGAAATACTTGTTATCCTGAACGTAGAATCATTAGGTTATTTTTCAATTCAAGAAAGAATAAGGTTTCCGATTTTGACAATCATACCATACAATAAAATCATATTAGCAGTAATTAATTTTCGATAATAACTACGCTAAAGCATAAAAACTGACGAATGGTATGTGGAAATTCTCGGCTTCTTGTAGTTTTGTTAATAGAGTAAAAAAACTTTCTTCTATTTTTGAAGGTTTTAAGTTGATCAAAACCCAAACGCATGACAGAACCGAAGCGCGTAGCTATCCTAGGGAGTACCGGAAGTATTGGTACGCAAACTTTAGAGGTGATTCGCCAACATTCTTCTGACTTTCAAGTCGAAGTACTCACCGCTCAAAATAATGCAGATTTACTGATTGAACAAGCTTTGGAATTTATCCCGAATGCAGTTGTGATTGGAAACGAGGAACACTATTTGAAAGTCAAGGCAGCCTTAATTCCAAAAGATATTAAGGTCTTTGCAGGTCAAAAAGCGATTGCTCAAGTGGTCGAAATGGATTCAATCGATGTGGTCCTGACTGCATTGGTTGGATATTCAGGATTGATTCCAACTCTCCACGCGATTAAAGCGGGAAAGCAAATTGCCTTAGCCAATAAAGAAACCCTGGTAGTGGCCGGAGAGATTATCACTGCTCTAGCCAAAGAATATGGAGTAAATATTTTCCCTGTAGATTCAGAGCATTCAGCGATTTTTCAGTGTTTGATCGGTGAATTTCACAATCCAATCGAAAAAATAATTCTTACGGCTTCCGGTGGACCTTTCCGCGGTAAAGATCGAGACTTCTTGAAGTCAGTAACCAAAGCTCAGGCGCTCAAACATCCCAACTGGGAAATGGGAGCTAAGATCACTATTGATTCAGCTTCTTTGATGAATAAGGGTTTAGAAGTGATTGAAGCAAAATGGCTTTTTGGATTGAAAATTGAGCAGATCGATGTTGTAGTACATCCACAAAGTATCATTCATTCATTGGTTCAATTTGAAGATGGATCGCTTAAAGCACAACTTGGACTGCCTGATATGCGTATCCCGATTCAGTTTGCTTTGAGTTTTCCAGATCGATTAAAAAATGGTTTTGAGCGATTTGATTTCTTAAACTATCCTAATTTAACTTTTGAGCAACCCGATAAAAAGACATTCAGGAACCTTCAACTGGCATTTGATGCGCTAGCAATGGGAGGAAATGCTCCTTGTATTCTGAACGCTTCCAATGAAATCGTCGTTGCGGCATTTTTAAGGGAAGAAGTTGGATTCCTTGAAATGTCTGATTTGATTGAAGAAACTTTAGCAAAAGCTGAGTTTATTGCATGCCCGAGTCTTGAAGACTATGTTGATACAGATTCTAGGGCAAGAGAAATAACACAAGAACTAATAAAGAATAATAAATAATGGATACTTTAATTATGGTTGGCCAATTGCTACTGGGATTGTCTATTCTGGTGGGATTGCATGAGTTAGGCCATTTGCTTACTGCAAAGCTATTTGGTATGCGAGTAGAAAAATTTTCAATCGGTTTTCCTCCAAAAATAGCTGGCTTCCAATGGGGGGAGACTGAATATTCGATTGGAGCGATTCCTTTGGGAGGATTCGTAAAAATTTCCGGAATGATTGATGAATCAATGGATTCCAATCAAATGATTGCCGAACCGCAGCCTTGGGAGTTCCGATCCAAGCCAGCTTGGCAGCGATTGATCGTTATGCTGGGTGGGGTTGTTGTGAATGTGATTACTGGCATTATCATCTTTGTTGTCTTAGTCTACCAGAATGGTGAGACTTATTTTTCACGGGATCAGGTGATCGAAAATGGGATTGTTGCTTATGACATAGGTGAATCCATAGGTTTCCAAACAGGGGACAAGGTAATCGATATAAATGGGGAGACTTATACCTCGATCAATGATTTGAGTAGTGGCTCAGCTTTATTAAGTGAAAATGGTTTTTATACTATTGAACGGGCAGGGAAGCAAATACAGATCGATATTCCAAGAGGATTTATCAATTCGTTTGATAGTAAAGAAGCTCTTGAAAACTTTCTGAATATTCGTGTTCCATTTAAGTTATCTGCGATTGACGAAGGTGGTGCAGCAGCAAAAGCCGGAATTGCTCTTGAAGATAGAATCTTGGCAGTCAACGGAAATTCAGTGATTTATTTTGATGAATTGCAGTCGGAGCTAGCTAAGCTCAAAAGTCAGGAAGCAGAAATCACCCTTCTCCGTGGAGGTGATACGACGGCCACAATGGTATCAGTAACTGATCGAGGTACCATAGATATTGCAATAAATCCATTAATTGAGCCAGTAAGACGAGAGTATGGATTTGGAGAAGCAATCGCCAAAGGTACAGAACGGGCTTTTGGAGTTGTGATTATCAATGCAAAGGCTCTGGGTAAAATGTTTACCGGTGAAGTATCTACCCGAAATGTATCTGGACCTATTGGAATGGCTAAGATATACGGCGATACTTGGCAATGGTCCAAATTCTGGGCCATCACAGGGTTAATTTCAATGATCTTAGCTTTTATGAATTTGCTACCAATACCTGCACTGGACGGTGGACATGTGATATTTTTACTTTACGAAATGATTTCAGGTCGAGCTCCATCGGACAGATTTCTGGAGAATTCCCAGAAAGTAGGAATGGTCATTCTACTATCTTTGATGGTCTTTGCGATCGGAAACGATATTCTAAAGATATTTACTGGGGGTTAACTTTAATTTTTTGTTAATCCTGCCATTCTGGCCAAATTGTTGGTTGGCATAGCACTTGACAATTTATGAAGAACCTTCGTTTATAGAAGGTTCTTCTTTTATTTTAGTATTAAACCGACGGCTAGTCTGTCAATTTGTCTATATGAGTCAATTCGAAAATTCTGTATTTCAACATTTAATGGTTGGTGAATTTGCCGGAGAGGGAGACCTCATTCAGTTGATCACCGAAGATGAGGGAGATGAGCAGGGCAAAGATGCTTTTGAGGAAGAAATTCCGATTTTATCAGTTAGGAACACCGTGCTTTTCCCGGGAGTGGTAATTCCGATTACCGTGGGTAGGCAGCGATCCATCCGTCTGGTGAAGAAAGCCCAAAAGGGAAATAAACTAATCGGAGTCTGTGCGCAAATCAATGCAAACAACGACGATCCGGGATGGGAAGATATTTACCAAGTCGGAACTATTGCAAAAATCATAAAAATGATTGTATTGCCTGACGGAAATACAACGATAATCATTCAGGGGAAAAAACGTTTTACGATCAAAGAACAAGTCACTGATGATCCTTACTTTTTAGCTAAAGTGGATTATCTGGAGGAGAATTTCCCTAAAAACTCGGAGAAGGTTAAAGCCTTGGAAGAGACCTTGAAAGACTCGGCCACTCGAATTCTTCATTTGAATCCGGAGATTCCCCGCGAGGCGCAAGTAGCCTTGGATAATATTGACAATACTGCATTTCTCACGCATTTTCTTTCTTCTAACATCAATGCTCCAGTAGAGTCGAAGCAGCGCTTGCTGGAAATCAATGATGGAGTGGAGAGAGCTACGCTTTTGCTTGAATTTATGATGAAAGATATTCAGATGCTGGAGCTTAAATCTGAAATTCAAAAGAAAGTTCATACAGATATTGATCAGCAGCAACGGGATTATTTTCTTCGTCAACAGATGAAAGTCCTGCAAACTGAATTGGGCGAGGAGGGTCCCGAAAAGGAAGTGGAAGATCTTCGCATGCGTGGCGATTTGAAACTTTGGAATCAAGAAGTAAGTGATCACTTTGAGAAGGAATTGAATAAAATTCTTCGAATTAACCCTGCTGCGGCAGAATACCCAATTGCTCTCAATTATGCCGAGACGATGGTGGATCTACCATGGAATGAATACACACAGGATAATTTTGATCTCAAGCATGCAAAGAAGATTTTAGACAGTGATCACTTCGGTTTAGAAAAAGTTAAAGAGCGGATCATTGAATACTTAGCAGTATTAAAGCTGAAGAATAACCTTAAAGGTCCTATTCTCTGTTTATATGGACCTCCAGGAGTTGGTAAAACGTCACTTGGAAAGTCGATAGCCTCAGCTTTGGGGAGAAAATATATTCGTATGTCCCTGGGTGGGCTTCATGATGAAGCTGAGATACGCGGGCATCGTAAGACTTATGTCGGTGCAATGCCAGGTAAGATCATTCAGAATATGAAAAAAGTAAAGATCTCAAATCCAGTATTTGTACTGGATGAGATTGATAAGCTTTCTTCTGATTTTCGAGGTGACCCCAGTTCCGCATTCCTGGAAGTTCTGGATCCAGAGCAAAATTTTGCCTTTTTTGACAATTATTTAGAAGTAGAATACGACTTGAGTAAAGTCTTGTTTATTGCTACTGCCAACTCTTTGGATACTATCCAACCCGCATTACGTGATCGTATGGAGATCATCGAGGTGACTGGATATACCCAAGAGGAAAAAGTAGAAATAGCCCGGAAGCATTTGGTGCCTAAGCAGCGTAAAGAACATGGGATCAAGTCCACTGAAATCATATTTGAAAAAAAGGCATTAATTAAATTAATCGAAGATTATACCCGAGAGTCTGGTGTAAGAAATCTTGAGCGAACCATAGGAAAGGTAGTTAGGAATGTGGCTAAATCTATCGCAATGGAAGAAGAGTATGATCCGAAAATCACCCCCAAAGCCGTTCGTAGAATATTAGGATCTGAGATATTTGATAAGGAAGTGTATCAGGATAACAGTGTCGCTGGTGTAGTCACTGGTCTTGCCTGGACAAGTGTCGGCGGAGAGATTCTTTTCATTGAGTCCAGCTTGAGTAGAGGAAAGGGTAAATTGACACTATCTGGCCAACTTGGTGATGTGATGAAAGAGTCCGCCATGACTGCGCTCTCTTATTTAAAGTCAAAAGCTGAAACCTTGGGCATCGATCATCGGGTATTTGATCAATATGATCTGCACATTCACGTTCCTGCGGGAGCAGTTCCCAAAGATGGCCCTTCTGCAGGAATTACAATGCTGACTGCTATGGCTTCGGTTTTTACCCAACGAAAAATAAAAGCACGATTAGCGATGACAGGGGAAATATCTCTGATCGGAAAAGTAATGCCAGTCGGAGGGATAAAAGAGAAAATCCTTGCTGCAAAGCGAGCAGGAATCAAAGAGATCATTTTGTGCAAGAAGAATAAGCGAGATATAGAGGAGATTGATGCCCATTACATAAATGGTATAGATTTCCATTTCGTAGACCGAGTAGAAGAGGTCCTGGATATTGCATTGTTAAAATCTAAAGTCGATCGACCGCTGCTATTCAGCTTTACTCCAGAAACTCCCTTGAAAGATTAATTACTATTTTCTTTCAAGTCTAAAATTCTAAACTTCTCCCAAGGGAGATAAATATATTAAACATGGATAAAATATTAAGCTTAACTCCGAGACAAATTGTAGCAGAGTTAGATAAATATATCATCGGTCAGAATGATGCAAAGCGGAATGTGGCGATTGCACTTCGAAATCGAATACGGAGATTGATGGTGAAATCGGAGATTCAAAAGGATATCGTACCTAACAATATTCTTATGATCGGTTCTACCGGTGTCGGAAAGACTGAGATTGCCCGTCGCTTAGCCAAGATTGCTCAAGCTCCATTCACTAAAGTAGAAGCCTCAAAATTCACTGAGGTTGGCTATGTGGGAAGGGATGTCGAAAGTATGGTTCGTGATCTGATCGAACAATCCATAGCACTGGTTCGAGAGCAGAAAAACGAAGAAGTAAAAGGAAAGGCTGCTGACGCAGTGGAGGAGATCATGCTAGACATATTAATTCCGCCTGTGAAAAGTGCTGGTTTCACTCGAAATGTGAACGTTGAATTAAATGAAAACGGTGAGCCTGTTAACGACAATGAGTTGAACGAGCGGACTCGTGAGCGATTTCGAGAAAAACTACGTGATGGTGAATTGGATGACCGAAAAATAGAAATTAATATAAAAGCTGGCTCTCCGGTAGGAGTTGGAATGATTGGGAATGGAATGATGGATGATGCAGGTATGGCAGGCCTCCAAGATATGATTTCTAACATGATGCCCAAAAAGGTCAAAAAAAGAAAGCTCACAATCGCTGAGGCAAGGAAAGTTTTATTGGAGGAGGAGATGTCTAAGCTCATTGACTTTGATGAGGTCAAAGAAGAAGCCATCAAACTTGCAGAGAATAACGGTATTATTTTTATAGATGAGATTGATAAGATTGCATCCAAATCCGGAAAAGGTGGAGGAGGTCCTGATGTAAGTAGAGAAGGAGTTCAGCGTGACTTGCTTCCTATAGTTGAAGGATCGGCAGTCAATACTAAGTACGGTGTGGTCAATACCGATCACGTATTATTTATTGCAGCCGGAGCATTTCACGTCGCCAAGCCATCTGATCTGATTCCAGAGCTTCAAGGTAGATTCCCAATTCGTGTCGAACTACAAAGTCTGACTCAAGAGGATTTCTCCCGGATTCTCCGAGAGCCAAAAAATGCATTGACAAAGCAATATCAAGCCTTGTTTGAGGCAGAGGAAGTTTATTTGGAATTCAGCGACGATGCAATTGAGGAAGTAGCAAGACTAGCCTTCCTGATCAATCTAGAGGTGGAAAATATAGGAGCGAGAAGATTACACACCGTCATGAGTCATTTACTCAATGAATTTCTATTTGATGTACCAGATACGATTCAGGCTAATTCGAAAATAATGATCACCAAAGAGATGGTGGAGGAGCGTTTGAGTACGTTGGTTAAAAATCGAGATCTCTCTCAGTACATTCTTTAATTAAACGGGGCATCGATTAGATGCCCTTTTTGCATGATGGTCAAATCACTTCTTATTCTTACCGGACACAGTCAAGGGTTAGGTAATGCGCTACTGAATCTATTTCTTCAAAAGCCAAATTTTGAAATCATTGGGATTTCTCGGACTATACTGGGCCTTCAGTCACCGAGGCTGAAGGAATTAAGTCTGGATATATCTGACTTGGATTTGCTGGAGAATCAGCTTGATTCAATTTTCCCAATTGGAAAGTTCGAAGAAATTATCTTAATCAATAATGCTGGCTCCATAGGTGAAGTCAAACCTGTTGGCCAGTGGAATCCGAAACAATTCCAGGCACTTTTTAACCTGAATATGCTTGCGCCGGCTATGTTGACCAATGCATTTGTATCGAGGTATGAAAAAGTTAATTCCAATAGAATTGTCTGCAATATCAGCTCAGGTGCAGCCCATAAACCATTGGAAGGTTGGTCTGGCTATTGTAGTTCAAAGGCTGGATTGGCTATGTTTACTGGCGTCTGCCAGAAAGAAAATACAGAATCTGGAATCCGATTTTACAGTCTTGCTCCTGGAATTATTGACACCGAGATGCAAACTAGAATAAGAGAATCAGCTCCAAAATATTTTCCCGCACTTGATCGTTTCAAAAGTTATAAATCGGATGGATTACTTTCTTCTGGAACTGAAATTGCTCAAAAAATTGACTTTTTGTTGTCCAATCCAGCTAGGTTTGAAGCGGTAGTTCAAGACGTTCGAAGTTTCGAGTTACCCTAATCATACTAATCATACTTTTTTGGATAGTCGATATACCAAGTCTTTGCATTAGTTATATTTAGCTGCTCCCAAGAATCTATATGGGCAGTAAATCCAAATTGCCCAGAAGTCGGTAGATTATCAATATCCCCACCTAAAAGTGCTATCAAACCATTGAATCCAGGATTGTGTCCAATCAAAAAAAGAGTGTTTACTTTATTTGATTGGCTTCGAAGCTGATCTAAAATTTCAAAGGCTGATGCATGGTATAGTTTTTCTTCCAAAACGAGCGTTGATTTCCTTAATTCCAGTTTTTGGATAATAATCTTCGCAGTCTGTGTAGCTCTTAATGCTGTGGATGATAAAATCACATCTGGAATGATTTCTTTTGCTTTCAAGCGACTTGCCATGATGGGCATATCTATCCATCCTCTTGGAGCTAGGGGCCGTTCATGGTCTGGAATATTGAAATCATCCCAAGAAGATTTGGCATGCCGGAGCAATACAATTTTCTTCATACAGTTAAAATTGCACTGATTATTTTGTTTTATTTATCCTAATCTTTACTTTTAAGCGCAATTAAATATTATTATAACAAATTATTATGTCTACCGGAACAGTTAAATTTTACAATGAAGCCAAAGGATTCGGATTTATCGTAGACGATGCCTCTCAAAGTGAAGTTTTCGTACACGCAACCGGATTAGTTGACCAGATTGCTCAGAACGACAAAGTTACATTCGATGTCGAAGAGGGCAATAAAGGGCCTAATGCCGTTAATGTCAAAAGAGCTCAATAAAGCATTTTGAAGTCCTTATTAATCGATCCTCTTAAGGTTATCCTTAAGAGGATCCTTTTTTTGGAATAATTTGGAGACCACTTCGCCAAATTAATAATCTTGACTTTGATAGCTAATAAAACCATACGCTTCGTAAAGCGAAGAAACTATTTGAGGTATATTTTTTTTTCCTTGCAGTGAGTATCTCAGTACCATTCTATAAAGAAATCTGATTACCCAATGAAAATTGTTATACTAACAGCCTGGGTATAACGCTAAAATAGTGAGAAGGCTTCCTACTTCTTTTTAGATTTCTTGAAGATTTTTAAAATGTGCATCTTTTCGGCTAAGTATTCGACATACATATTAGGGGGTACTCCAACAAATAATCTTAAATTTCTCAAGCTTGATATGAATTGCAATTTTATAATTATTGTATGCTCACAATCACATCAGTAAAAACCAAAAGGCAGTTTACTACATGGCAAACACTAGCATTACCAGTACTTCTTACACTGGCTGTCGGAATATCATCGGCTCACCGCGGCGGGCTTGCCTGTCAGTTGAGCAACGAAAATTAGGTTACTGGCATCATTGCGGATAATCACATTATAATTTTTAGAAAATGGGTTATCAGACTGGCAACAAACAAAAGCTGTTCAGTAAATCTGCTATAAACTAGAAACACTGTGTATCCGTAATTGCACTAGTGAAAAATTAAAGTAATCTGAGATGGTACGCATTAGCATTGCTAGTACTAGAGTCATCCATCATTGGGCTGTTTCTACCTGGAAAAGCAAATGAAATGAGCTAATTGATCCAATTGTAGCTCATACAGTAAAATAATTTGAGGGGTTTGAAAACTTCAATCTATTTATTTTGTTTACTCACTACATATCAAAGGAAGCTGGTTAAGACTTGTTAACTATATAGTGTATAGCATTTGTTGAATAGAATCTTAGCTAGTAGAATTCGTTACAAAAAAATACTTACTCAAAGATAAAAATACATGAACAAAGGACAATTCTTTCTCGGAATGCTTCTCGCCTCACTAGTAGGAGGGCTAGTAGCCTTGGCAGGTGTAAGTTTTTTCATACAGCCCCAAGATTCCACAAATTTTGATGAGAAGCAGCAATCAAGCTTTGTTAGCTTATTAAATAATAAAGATTTTACGATTCCAGATGGGATCAACTTCGTCGCTGCCGCAAGTTTAGCCACTCCAGCAGTGGTTCACGTCAATACGACGGTTTCATTTTCTTCTAAAGGTAATCGTAATCCGCTCCAGGAATTTTTTCAAATGCCTCCGGGAGAAGGCGGACCAGAGAATCCCCACAAAAACGGAATGCCAATGAGTTCCGGTTCTGGGGTGATAATTTCACCAGATGGCTATATTGTAACCAATAATCATGTGGTTGATGGTGCAACCAGAGTCGACATTACACTAGAAAATAATAAGCGATACGTTGCTGAAATCATTGGTATTGATCCTACAACAGATTTGGCATTATTGAAAATAGAGGCTACAGGACTTCCGATAATAAAATTTGGGGATTCAGATAATACTAGAATAGGAGAGTGGGTGCTTGCTGTAGGGAATCCTTTTAATTTAAATTCTACGGTTACAGCAGGAATAATCTCTGCTAAAGCTCGAAATATTGGAATCTTGAATGATGTTGAAAATAATCTTCAGGTAGAATCTTTTCTCCAGACTGACGCTGTTGTCAATCCTGGTAATTCAGGTGGAGCATTAGTAAATTTGGCGGGAGAATTAATTGGAATCAATACGGCGATCGCCACCCGCACTGGTTCGTATAGTGGCTATTCGTTTGCAGTGCCAAGTACATTGGTGAAGAAAGTCATGAATGATTTGATGGAATTCGGAACTGTACAACGCGGGTTATTAGGTGTAAACATTAGAGACGTAAGTCCTGAATTAGGTGAATTTCTCGGTAAGAAATTACCTGTCGAACAAGGGGTATATATTGGAGGAGTGAATGAGAAAAGTGGTGGAGCTGAAGCTGGACTCAAAGAAGGTGATATTATCATTAGCGTGGACGGTAAGAAAACTGCATCCGTGGCGAATCTTCAAGAGATGGTTGCTAGAAAACGTCCAGGTGATAAAGTGGAGCTTGAATATATCAGAGATTCGAAAACATTTAAAGTCAAAGCAACACTTAAGAATTTTTCAGGTGATACGGACATTGTTAAAAAAATAATTCCTAAGGTCACCGAGTTTGAAGGAGTTGTTTTCGAAGAACTACCTACTAAAGTAAAGGACGGCTT
>Ga0222709_1000061_pt1 | contig 49014 bp, 44 predicted proteins | sample AntAcemetage1692_FD_179822 | JGI IMG/M metagenome (GOLD analysis project Ga0222709, IMG submission 179822) | Saline water microbial communities from Ace Lake, Antarctica - #1692 | ecosystem: Environmental > Aquatic > Non-marine Saline and Alkaline > Saline | place: Antarctica: Ace Lake...
ATTTGTCCGTAACTTTCGATAAAGTTGTTCATTTGTATTTAGATGATTGCTAGTCAAATAAATATACGGCTTTTAGTAGCCAAAATGAACAGCTTTTTTCAATATTCTACAAATGCACCACGAGTACCTATGTTTGTGTGTATAGTTAAAAACCAGACAAAAATGATAAAAAAAACACAAACTATCTGGTCTGCATATTCCCAAATAGCAAAAGCAACCACACTTTTAGCTGTGCTAATTGCCGGAATAACTTCTTGTTCTTCCGACTCAGACACAACAGATCTTAAAGAAACAACGACAAAAAATATCACTGAAAGCACGAAAGGCGTAGTCACCACCATAAAGGAAGTAGCCCCCGGGGAATACAAAATTGACGACGAAAAGGTCATTGAAAACAAAGACGGCTCTTACGTAACAGTAGAAAAGTTGGATGGCTCTAAAGACTCAACTTCGCTTCAAAGTCTTAAAGACCCATCTCATTCGAGAAGTTTTTTCGGTACGTACGCCGTGTCCCGTTTGTTAATGGGGTCATTGGCGGGCACTTACTTTAACCGGAACATGTCATCAGTTTCCGTTAATCCATCTAATTACAGTAATTCACAGGCTTACAACAATTCACAAAAATTAAAAGGCAATATGGCAAATACGGCGAGAACCCGACCTGTATCCGTGCCATCTTCCGGATCAAAAGGCTATGGAGCATCAAGATCATTCCGTTCTTTTGGCGGATAACCGCTTTCTGAAACTATCAAAAACCAAGAAAAAAGACATTCCTTTCCGACTTGACTACTTTGCTAGTTTAGACGACTACCTGAGCAACGAAATTCTGTGTATTAAACAGGAAGAGTTAGACTTATTAATAACTCAATCACACAAGGCTCTTAAGGTTTTTGAAGATGCTACGGATAGGGCGATTCGTGAGAGTAAACTCGGAGAATTTGGGGTTCCTGCGTACTTTCAGGAAGCACTAATTAAGACCTGGCAGGAAAGAGAAAACCACCCTTTACTTCTGGGCAGGTTCGATTTGTGCGGAGGTTTTGACCGATTTGTGAGCCTTCCGAAGGTTATTGAATTCAACGCAGATACCTGCACTACAATTCCTGAAAGCACCATTTGGCAAGATTTACAAGTGAAAAAAAATGGTGCATCATCTCAACAGTTAAATACAACTGCTAATGATTTGGAGCAAATTATTCAAAAGATTACGTTGAAAATCGCGGGGGATTTAAACATTCCAGCGAAAGAGGTTAATTTCTTAGGCACCTCACTGGATTATATCGAAGATAAGGAGAATATCCTTACCGTATTAGATGCCCTCCCCGCTGAAAATGAAAGTAATCCGTCTGTTGCCTACCGACCTCTCGCAGATATAACTTTTGACGCTAAAGAAGGCATTTTTTATGAACTCCCAAACGGTGAATTCCTCAAAGTAGATATTCTATTTAAAATGATTCCCTGGGATTGGGCTTTCGCGAACGAACCAGCATTAGGCAAGCTATTAGCAAGTATTATAATGAGAGACCAATGCGTAATATTGAATCCTCCTTACACCACGCTTTGGCAGAACAAGAAATTCCTTTCTTACATCACTGCGTGTTATCCGAATAACGGAGTTATTGCGGAAACTTACGACGAGCAATATAACTACGGCGATTCGTTTGTAAAAAAACCTATTTATGGAAGACTTGGAGAAAATATTTCAGTAATTAAGAATGGTAAAACAGTCGTGCATTCGTCCGGAGATTTTGAAAATCAACAAATGATTTACCAGAAATACTACCCTTTGCTGAAAGACACAGATGGCTATTCGTACCAAATAGGAATATTCACTAACGCGGTAAACAACGCCTCAGGGTTGAATTTTAGGTATCAAAAAAGCGAGATAATAACCGATGAATGCGATTTCATAACACACCAGATTATTTAAAAATTACGCATTAAAATCACAGAAAAAAAGCGTAAATCAGTCTACTTCGAATCCTTACTTTGCTTCATCTGACTTCTTTGACCGCGTACTATTACTTTTAACTCCACAATATCAGTTTTGTAAAATTCCTTTAAGAACTTGACTAATGATTGGTCATCTATAATTTGCTCACAAGAGAAAATATCAAGAGCTACAGTATTGTGCTCCGGCCAAGTATGGGCACTAATATGGCTTTCTGATAATAAGATAAAACCAGAAGTTCCAAACGGCTGAAACTGTTTGTAACCCGAGTTCAAAGACGTTAATCCGTGAGTTTTAACAATTTGCTCCAGCAATTTCTGCGTATCGTTTACGAATAAAAGTTTTTCTCTGTCGGCTTCAAAGATGTCAATTAAGTAATGTTTCCCAACGTTATTTGGTACGCTCTCACACATATGATTTCTCGATACAATTAGTAAAGGCAGACGGTAGTATTAAAATACAGGTTTTATCAAACTCCCATTTCAAGCCATGTAAGTTCTTGAGGAGAAACATCAACCAGTAATCTAACTATTTTAATATTTAGCGGAATATCGGCTGCATTATAAATTCCTGCGTCAACAGATGATGAATACATTCACAAATTAATTGCCTAAATTAATATAAAATGGCAGCAATCAAAAATATCGAAAACTACGCTCTCGAAGAACTACATAATTCTTTAACCAAGGGAGGAAAATTTACATTTACCAATTTTGTGTTTCAGTAATCATGATTACACTCACTTGACCAAAATTCTCCCTCATCACAAAGTTTTACGCAAAGAGCAGCCTACGATTGACCGCAGGCTGCTCTCGACTTATGTAAATATAAAATATTAGTTGGTTTATCGAAGTACTTTGTACTTATTCTTGCTCCTCTTTCTTGTCCTTACTTTTATCTTTCCCACCAAAAACGGAGAAGTGAACGTAGCGTTTTGGATTTGCTTTTAAGTCCGAAATCAAAGCATCTAAATCGGAAGCGGTATTATTAAGATTCGTGTAAAGGGCCTCATCTTGCGTAAGCTTTCCAAGCGTACCTTCTCCGTTACTTATATCTCTCAGAATACTTTGTAAACTTGCTACAGAAGTATTCAGGGTATTTACCGTTTTACCTAATTGCATAGCGTTTAACGAATCTGTAAAAGTACTCGTTTTAGCTAAAATTGGTTTTATCTGTCTGTCCAAGTCAATAGTAAGTCGATTAAGGTTTGACGTAAGTACAGCGGCATTTGCCGTAATGTCCGAAAGGTTCTTACTGTTTCTTGCCACAACTCCATTTACACCGTTTGAGGTTTGAGTAGCACTTGCCATCAGTACTTTCATGGCATTTCCGGTGTTGCTGAACTGTTTTATAACCTCATTAAGATTTATCAAAACCGAATCTACTTTAGCCAGTGTAGGCGATATTTGTTCGGTGGCAGAGTCAAGTAAGCCCCCCTCCAGTTCACCTTTCAATTCATAATTATCAGCAACTACTTTTCCCTCGTTGATAACAATTTTAATCGCTTTGGAGCCAAGTATACTTACATCTGCCAGCACAGCTATCGTATTTTCGGTCAATTCAATATCTCTGGATATTACCATCGTGACCATTACACGATTCTCAGCCTGCTGAGGTAGAATTTTCATTACTCGCCCAACAGTAACGCCATTGTAAGTCACGGGGTTAGAGACCTGTAATCCCTGTACGTCACTGTAATACGTGTAATACTCGTCATTACTGGAAAACATGTCTAATCCTTTGAGGAAGTTAAACCCTAAGTAAAATATGGTGAGAGTAACTACTCCCAATAGTCCTACTTTTGCTTCTTTTGAAAATTTCATAAACTATAAATTAATTGGCACTCAGTTGTTCTTTATAAATCTCAAGTGCGTCATAGATAGCTAACGCAATATCCTGTCTTCCGGTTTCAGTACTCAGGTGTTTTAAATCGTTTGCATTAGTCAGAAAACCCGTTTCTATCAAAACGCTCGGCATGGTAGTCTGCCAAATAACTAAAAAACCAGCTTGCTTTACCCCACGACTGCTTCGTCCGGCCACTGTTTTCATTTTATCTTCAACAAACGAGGCAAACTGAAGGCTTTGACTCATCGAAGCACTTTGGTAGTTTGCCAGCATAATATGTGCTAACACCGAGTTTGGGTCAAAGCCTTTGTACGTTTTCTTATAATCTTCTTCTAAAAGTACAACGCTGTTCTCTTTCTTTGCCAGTTCTAGGTTGGCCTGTGTTTTGTGTAAACCCATCACGTACGTTTCCGTACCGTGGGCACTTTTGACGGAAGGGCTTGCATTGCAATGAATGGAAATGAATAAATCAGCTTTATTACGGTTCGCGATTTCCGACCGTTCGTTCAGCGGAACAAAAACGTCTTTAGTACGGGTATAGATCACGTTTATTTCGGGCATTTCATCTTTGATGAGTTTACCCAACCGCAACGCAATATTGAGAGCGATGTGTTTCTCTTTTCCCCGACCCGTACCGGGGTCTTTACCGCCGTGTCCGGCGTCAATTACTATAGTATTTAGTGGTGAATACTGACGGACGGTGAAGGAAGCCAAGCCAGAAAAAGCAATTACTAAACTTAACCAACCGAACATCCATTTTTTCATTTTTAGAAAAGCTTATTAGATTTTTTACGAGAAATACATTCAATTATGCCCGCTTCGCACCAAAATAGCGGTTTGTCCGTTACTTTTAACACGATTTAATAAAAATTGCATTCCGTAACGGGTAGAATTGAACTAATTTTGCAATTACAAAGGTATAATTCATTTGATACAACAGAAAATAGCCCGTATTATTGTTATTCTTCGAAAACGAAAAAATGCGGTTCGCTGCTTTTTACCTTTGTTACTCGTGGTTAATTTATCAATTGTTGCAAACGCCCAACTTCCCTCACTCAACCGGCTTCAAAGCCGACCGGGAAATACCCCAAAGCCATCAAACGTATCCCGTTCCCGACCATCAGCGGTCAAGAGAGACACCATCGTATCGGTAATTCCAGATTCACTCCGGAGCGATGGCAATCAACTCGAAACCACCGTGGATTACTCCGCCCGTGACTCCACCATTCTGGACGTTGCGAGTGAAACCGTTTATCTTTACGGAGATGCCGTGGTAAATTACGGCGATATTGAGTTAAAAGCCGCATTTATCAAACTTAGTTGGGGAATTGGAGAAGTGTACGCTTACGGATTGCCCGATTCAACCATAAAGGTGGGCGAACCTATAACGGGTAAACCTGTTTTCTCACAGGGAAATGAATCTTATAATACCGATACAATACGGTATAACTTTCAGTCAAAGCGAGCCATCATAAAAGGTATTGTAACCCAACAAGGCGAAGGGTTTGTGCAGGGGAAAAAAGTAAAGAAAGATTCACTGGATAATTTGTACCTGACAGATGCCATGTACACTACCTGTAATCTTAAAGAGCCGCATTTTCATATCTCGGCGGATAAGATTAAACTGGTGAACAAGAAAAATATTATTTCGGGACCGTTCAACTTAGTAATCGCGGACATTCCGTTACCAATTGGTTTACCATTTGGTTTTTTCCCCGTTCCGAAAGACAAAGAAATCGGGACTTCCGGTTTTATCATGGGGCAATACGGCGAAGAACCCCGCAACCGAGGATTTTTCTTTCGTGATTTTGGGTATTATCAAGCCATTAACAAGAATATCGGCATAAAAGTATTAGGGCAAATCTACTCGCGAGGAAGCTGGGGAGCAGGATTTCAGTCCAATTATACTAAAAGATACCGTTACGGCGGAAATATAAACCTACAATTCAACCGAAATAAGTCAGGAGATATTCTCGAAGCCGACCGCGTTTCCCGCGATTTCAATGTGAGTTGGTCTCATTCACCACAAAGCCGTCGTGCAGATCGAAGTTTCTCCGCATCGGTGAATTTACGAAGCAATAGTTTTGACCAAAATAACCGAGATTTACAAGAAATTGGATTTTATACCGCCAATACTTCCAACTCATCTGTTCAATATACGCGTAACGTAGGTAAGCTTTTACGAACCAGTGTCGGCGTTTCAGCAAATCAAAACTTCAGCACGAAGGTTCTGAATTTCAACTCCAGTTATAATATTGGTTTGAACCAGTTTAACCCATTCGTAAAGGAAGAAAATCAAACCGGAAGGTGGTTTGAGCAATTCAGAGTAGGTTTAGACGTTCAGGGAGGCTATCAAACCACCAACGATATTACAGGACGAACCCGCTCTACCACTTACAGTGATTACAAAGTTTACGGTGTTGAGAACAAACCTCTCACAGATGCAGAAATAAGAGAACAATCACTCGGCAGACGCTCGAATCTAAACGTACTCAGTTTTACGGAAGATTTTGACAAAATATTGAACAACGGGCAGTTCCGCACTACGTACTCTGTACCCATTTCCTTGCCCAATTTTAAGTTAGCTAAGTTTATCAACGTAACTCCAAGTATAAATTATCGGGGCGAAATATTTACGCAAAAGCTGAATTACGAATTTTACGAAAAAGATACCACTTTTGTGAATGGGCGGGGTGAGTCCGTTTCCCTCACAGGTATTGATCCCGAATTTGGAGCGGTTAGGATTGATACATCAAATGGTTTTTATAACGCTTATAATATCTCTGCCGGATTGAGTATGAACACCCGTGTTTACGGGACTTATCAATTTAAAGGGAAAGGGCGTTTGCAAGCAATCCGCCACACGATTGCTCCGTCAGTTAGTGTAAATTACACGCCTGATTTAAAGGAACAGTTCTTCAAGAAAACACGGGTTAGAAATGACGACCAAATAGAACGTTGGCTCCCTTTCTTCCCGCAATTAAATTCTACTCCGGGGGCGTCGGGGCAGCTGGGCTTTAACCTTACCAATCAGCTGGAGGCGAAGCTTCGGGCGAAATCTGATACGGCAGAAAGTCAAACCGAAAAAATATCGTTACTAGATAATTTTGGCCTTTCGGGCAGCTATAATTTACTTGGTGCTATTTTAGGCGACACCATGAATTTATCAAATATTAATTTTGGGGCGAATACTCAAATCTTGAAAGACTTGGTGAGCTTGAACGTAAACGCTACACTTGACCCATACGCTTATATTGCCGATCAAGGAAGTTCGTTTAACCTCGCAGGAAGACGAGTCAACACATTCAAGTGGCAAAATCCCGGATTTGACGGAAGTTATTTCAGCCGCATGCAAATCTCCGTTTCTACCCGCCTTTCACCCGAAACCTTCAATAAAAACAAACGAAAGAAAAAACCCGCTTCTTCCATCAGTGACGATCCCGCCAAAGAGGCCATGGAAAAGTTTGTGGCGGCTAACCCATTGGCTTACGTTGATTTCTCCATCCCGTGGTCAATGAACGTGAGTTTCAACTACGGTTTCAACCGTCAAGGACTTGCCAACCCGCAGACCATTGCTGCATTACAACTCACCGGAGATTTCAGTCTAACGGAGAAATGGAAGTTTAATTTCAATACGGGCTATGACTTTAAATTCAAAGCTACTACGCTCACTACGCTAGGCGTTATCCGCGATTTACACTGCTGGGACATGAGTTTTAACTGGACTCCTATTGCCGGAAATAACCTGCGGGCAAGTAATTACTCCTTCACCCTGAATGTTCGTTCAGCTTTATTGCGTGATCTCAAACTCAGTCGCCGCCGAGTATATTATGATGTGGGAGGATTTTAAAACCCCAACAGCAGAATTTAACCCCGTTAGCGGTCGAAGACCCTGACGGGGGTGGACGCAACACAATATACTTATTTCTTGATTAACCGCTGCCGAGGTCTGAGACTGTCAGCAGGGTTTAACCCCATCAGCGGTCAAAGACCCTGACGGTGGTTGACGCAATATACTTATTTCTTGTTAACCACTGCCGAGGTATACGACCATCAGCAGGGTTTAACCCCGTTAGCGGTCAAAGACCCTGACGGGGGCTGACGCAATACAATATACTTATTTCTCTGTTAACCGCTTCCGAGGTCTACGACCATCAGCAGGGTTTAACCCCATCAGTGGTCAAAAACCCTAACGGTGGTTGACGCAATACAATATACTTATTCCTTACTCAACCGCTGCCGAGGTCTACGACCGTCAGCAGGGTTTAACCCCATCAGCGGTCGAAGATCCTGACGGTGGTTGACGCAACACAATATACTTATTTCTTGTTAACCGCTGCCGAGGTCTACGACCACGACCATCAACAGGGTTTAACCCCGTTAGCGGTCAAAGACCCTGACGGTGGTTGATACAATATACTTATTTCTTGTTAACCGCTGCCGAGGTCTACGACCATCAGCAGGGTTTAACTCCATTAGCGGTCGAAGACCCTGACGGTGGTTGACGCAATATACTTATTCCTTACTCAACTGCTGCCGAGATATACGACCATCAGCAGAGTTTAACCCCGTTAGCAGTCGAAGACCCTGACGGTGGTTGACGCAATATACTTATTCCTTACTCAACCGCTGCCGAGGTATACGACATCAGCAGGGTTTAACCCCGTTAGCAGTCGAAGACCCTGACGGTGGTTGGCAATACAATATACTTATTCCTTACTCAACCGCTGCCGAGGTCTGCGACCATCAGCAGGGTTTAACCCCGTTAGCAGTCGAAGACCCTGACGGTGGTAGAGTATGTGGGTATTCACAGAACGGCTATTCTATTGCGTAGTCATCTCCGAAAAATTCAATAGCATACTTATTGTGAAACGAAACAAATTCTTCTTTGCTCCCAAACCATTCCCAAACTTCTTCCCTACAAAGCTTCGTTGGCTTTTCAGATGCTAAAGAATGATATGAAGTGTGTGGATATTTTTTGAAATCATCCGTGACATGGTGATGCTGCGGATTAGCGTGGATGTAGAAAACTGCTCTAACAAAATAATTGTCTTCTTCAATCACTTTACGCTTAAAGGCCCTTTCGAAAAGTGTACCAGTTCTGTTATATTTCTTGTTGAAATATTGGGCATAGCTGTTGCAAAAGTGTCCAAGTTGATGGCTTACATTTGGTTCTTTTACCCACCCTTTCTCATTTGAAAGTTCTGCAAATGCCTCATCCTCTGTTAAGTCCTTTGTTCTCACTAAGAAGTGAAAGTGGTTCTTCATTAAGGCGTAAGCAAAAGTATCAACAAATGGGGTTACGTACTTCAAGTAAGCAGCAATGAACTTCTGAAAATCACTTTCATTGGCAAACAAATCACAACCATTTATTCCACGGTTATAAATATGATAGACCTTTCCAACTTCAAGAGGTAATGTAGGTTGCATAGTTTATCAAATTTATTTCGTAGAAAAAACTCCTAAGCGATCGAAGGCCCTGACGGTGGCTGACGCAATACAATATACCTGTTTCTTGTTAACCACTGCCGAGGTCTACGACCATCAGCAGGGTTTAACCCCGTTAGCGGTCAAAGACCCTGACGGGGGCTGACGCAATACAATATACTTATTCCTTGTTAGCCACTGCCGAGGTCTACGACCATCAGCAGGGTTTAACCCCATCAGCGGTCGAAGACCCTGACGGGGGTTGACGCAATACAATATACTTATTCTTGATTAACCACTGCCGAGGTCTACGACCGTCAGCAGGGTTTAACCCCATCAGCGGTCGAAGACCCTGACGGGGGTGGACGCAACACAATATACTTGTTCATTAAATTAACCGCTTCCGAGGTCTACGACCATCAGCAGGGTTTAACCCCGTTAACGGTCGAAGACCCTGACGGGGGTGGACGCAACACAATATACTTATTTCTTGTTAACCACTGCCGAGGTATACGACCATCAGCAGGGTTTAACCCCGTTAGCGGTCAAAGACCCTGACGGGGGCTGAGGCAATACAATATACTTATTTCTCTGTTAACCGCTTCCGAGGTCTACGACCATCAGCAGGGTTTAACCTCGTTAGCAGGAGTTTACGAAACTCCATCAGTAAAGATTAAACGTTGATTTCAAAACTCGCCAATTGAACGAATTCCATTACACGACTGTCAATATCAGATTCTGTAAGGTTCAAGATGCGTTCCGTTCCAAACTTCTCTACGCAAAAAGAAGCCATTGCTGAGCCGTATATAATGGCACGTTTCATATTTTCGAAACTCAGGTCATCCGTTTTTGTCAAATACCCCATGAATCCACCCGCGAAGGTATCTCCGGCTCCGGTTGGATCAAACACTTCTTCAAGCGGTAACGCCGGACAGAAGAAGATGCGGTCTTCTTTGAAAAGCAACGCTCCATGTTCACCTTTCTTTATAATAAGCGTAGTGGGTCCCATTTCCATTACTTTCTTCGCTGCTTTCCGTAGAGAGTACTCACCTGTTAGCATGCGTGCTTCCTCATCATTGATGGTTACGCAATCTACTTTAGAGATAATACCTTTCAAATCATCTAAAGCAATATCAATCCATAAGTTCATAGTATCGAGCATCACGAATTTCGGACGATTCTTTAGCAGAGAAAGCGTCTTTGCCTGCAACGCCGGGATCATATTACCAAGCATCAGGTATTGTGTGTCCTGATAGCTTTCGGGAATAGTCGGATCGAAATGTTCGAATACATTTAATTGTGTATCTAATGTATCGCGGCTGTTCATATCGGCGTGGTAACGACCAGACCAAAAGAACGTTTTACCATCTTCGATGATTTCTAATCCGTCGGTATTAATACCGTGACTGTGGAAAGTTTCAATCATAGTTTGGGGGAAATCTCCCCCAACTACCGCAACCATGCGATTTTTCTGGGTAAAATATGACGCAGCTAGCGAAATATAAGTGGCTGCTCCACCTACTATTTTATCTGTTTTACCAAAGGGGGTTTCGATTGCATCGAATGCAACCGAACCTACTGTCAAAAGGCTCATGTTTTATTATTATGTGTTCAAATCAAGACAAAAGTACGTTTTGAGGAACGAAAATTTATTTTTTTGGCGAAAACATATTACATCGGTCTAAAAAATCGGTCTATAATAAAAAAAATAATTAAGTTTGTAGTAATTAAATACCCGTTGTCCATTCCTCGCACGGGGATTTGCTAAACGTAACCTTTCAAACGTGTTAAATAACTTTCATATGAAAAAGAATCTCACCTTTTTGTTCTCTATGATAGTCGTATTGTGCGGTCTGTCTTTCACAAGTTCTGCTCAAGATTATTTCCAACCTTGTAACGCTATCTCTCATCCGCTGTTTGAACCAGCTCCCGTGGGAAAAAATCCTGTAAAGCTTAATCGTTTGGGTACAAGCCCACAGTTTGGCGAAATAAACGGTCACACAGCAGAAGCTGCTTACAGCCACCTAAAGGGGATATATTCAAAAAACTCAGCACGCAACAAAAGAGAAGTCGATAACTTATTACAAGCAATGGGGTACACAGGGTTCAACGACCCAAGCTTCTCAACCGCTTCAATCACGCCAGAAACTCTTCCTGCCGGAACAACCGGATGGATGGGAGCTTATTCAAGAGGTCACAAATATGCTTGGTCTGTATTGGGACGAGCGTTCAGAACTTTCAAAATTTCTTCAACTGACGGTCAGTGCTACGTATATATCATGCGTAAGTGCGGTAATGCGTTCTACGATCCAAGTATACGGATACTTCCTCCACCAGTAACTGCGTTTGTTCCTGAAGTAGAATGCTTAACTCAACAAATTACGATTTCAGGAAATAGCAAAATCGAAAAAACTAACTTCGTTAACACTACTGCTGATGTACAATTAGTAGCTACTAACGGTGCAAATCCATCGTTGTGCCTAGGTTCAGCAACGGTTCCTGTATCTGCTCAGTACGGTATTTCTGCAAATGGTAGCATTGATTATTCTAAGGTAGTTGAAGTATGTACTTACGGTACAAACAATATTCCTGCTCCAATAAATATGGCTTCGCCCGTTCAACTTATGGTTGACGTTACCGAATCTAATGTAATGTTAGGCGACGGAGGAAAAATGATGATGGCGGTGAGCGATGATCAGTACAAGCAAATGAAAAAACTCTACAGCACTTGTACCACAAGTGAAGGCTCAATGAACGAGGCTCCTACTTATACCAAGGAAGAAACGGGCAATATGGTTGAATCAACTACTGCAATGACTACTGGTAGTGGCACAGATTGTAAGACTCAAACCATGACATTTATGGGCAACAGTGCCGTAAGTGATGGTGCTGTAAAAACTGCTTCTAAGCAAGTTACTGTCATAGGAAAATACATGAAGACAGGATCACTCACAAAAGGAGAGTCTGCGGATAAGTATCTATGCTTAGGTACTTACCCCATGAACGCTTCTTTGGCATCAGCCTTCAACGTTTCAGGAACAAGCAAAACTATGAAGTCTCTTGAAATCTGTGATAAAGACGGAAACGCTCCTGCCACAATGGACGTAAACGTACCTATCAAATTAGGTTACAGCGTTTCGAATCCAACTATGAGCATGGGAGACTCTGATCGTATCTTTATCAATTTAGACGCTACTCAGTATAAGACTCTTAGCAAACGCTTTGGTCGCTGCTGCGGTGTTGAAGGTAATGATAAGTGTATCTGATAAACGTAAGAATTTATAAAAGTAAAGCCGACTTCTTAATTGAAGTCGGCTTTACTTTTTGATAGTAACTGATGCAAAAACTGGAAATAATAAATCGGAACTTATTTCTTCAATACTACATCCATATATGCCGTTAGGACCCGCAGCCCGTTCTCGAAATTCTTATTGTTATTAATCACAATATGAGCATCGTACTTTGAAGGTTTTATAAACTTCTCGTACGTTGGGGCAACGTGATTTTCCCAGCGATAAAGCACGTCTTCCAAATCATAACCCCGCTCATTATTATCCCGAATTATACGGCGTTTGATTTTAATGTGTTCCTTGGCATCAATAAACACCTTTAGGTCCAGTAAGCGGGAAACGAAGTAAGAGTAGAAAACGAAAATTCCCTCCACCACGATAATCGGGGCGGGTCTGAATTCCAGTACTTTTGGAACAACACTCAGGTTATTAAACGTATATTCTTTGTGTAACACCGTTTTTCCTTCTTTCAAATCCTGAATGTGACGGGCAAATAACTCAAAATCAATTGCTTCAGGCAAATCATAATTTTGAATACCGTTTTCATCTACCGGAACGCGGTCTTTGGTGCGGTAGTAATTATCCTGAGAAATCAGGCATACCTCCTCTTCCTTAAACTGCTGAAGCAGACTATTTAGAAAGAAGGTTTTACCAGACGCACTTCCGCCCGTAATACCGATAATATAAGGTTGTTTTTCGCTCATTTTTCTTTGTTAAACCTCCGTTCGGACGAGACGACCGATAATCGGTGAATGAAAGAACAGGGATTTAATAAAACCGCTGAACTCCCAAATTGGAATTTACAAAACACCTTTTGTACTCGGCAAATCGTTCATCGCTGTTACATTCCGCTTCACTGCCATTTTAATAGCTTTTGCCCAAGCTTTAAAAATCGCCTCAATTTTGTGGTGTTCGTTATCACCTTCGCATTTGATGTTCAAATTACACTTCGACGTGTCGGAAAATGATTTAAAAAAGTGCATAAACATCTCCGTTGGCATTTCGCCAATTCTTTCCCGCTTAAAATCCGCCTCCCAAACCATCCACGGGCGGCCGCTGAAGTCTATCGCAACTTGTGCCAACGCTTCGTCCATGGGCAATAAAAACCCATAACGGTTAGTTCCTCGTTTATCTCCCAAAGCAATCAAGAATGCTTCGCCCAACGCCAACGCCGTATCTTCAATAGTATGATGCTCATCAATGTGCAAGTCGCCTTTTACAGAAATGGAAATATCAGCTCCCGAATGCTTCGCCAGCTGATCAAGCATATGATCAAAAAAGCCCAAGCCAGTTTGCATATTTGCCTGTCCCGTTCCGTCAAGGTTCAGTTCTACGCTGATTTCGGTTTCTTTGGTAGTACGCTTTACCGTTGCTTTACGAGCGGGAAGTTTCAGAAATTCGTAGATTCTGTCCCAATCTGTGGTTACTAAATCAGTCGCCTTACGTTGTCCATCCGAAATTTCGTCAGGAGTTTCGTCCAAAATCAAAATCCCTTTTGCTCCCAGATTTACTGCTAATTGCATGTCACTGAGACGGTCACCCAACACAAAGGAGTTTTTTAGATCATAATCACCCTCCATATATTTGGTTAATAATCCCGTACGAGGTTTACGGGTTGGGGCATTTTCGTGCTCGAACGTTCTGTCAACGCACACGTTTTCAAAATGGATGTTTTCGCCTTCCAGCGTTTTCATCATCTTCAAATGAGCCGGCCAGAACGTTTCTTCAGGAAAAGAATTTGTTCCCAAACCATCCTGATTTGTCACCATAACTAATTCAAAATCAGTTTCTTCCGAAAGCTTTCTTAAGTTAGAAAGTGCTTTTGGCAAGAACTCCAGTTTCTCTAAAGAATCAATTTGAAAATCGGTGGGCGGCTCGACGATGATGGTACCGTCGCGGTCAATAAAAAGAACTTTTTGCATTTAGTCAGGTACTGGATTTTAGAGCAAATCTCCGTTGATGGTTAGCTTATTGGACTGCAAATTTAAGGATTGCAATTTATAAGTTTAGCAATTGACGGAGTTATCTGGTTTTCATACCCGAACCTTGCGATAAATATAGATTGCTGTACTTGGAAAAGTTGAGAAATGTTTACTTTTAATCGCAACTATCAGAATCAGGATTTGCAGGATTTAAAGATTTTAGGATGAACAACTACGACGACCTCACTGACAAAGTGAACGGCTGTGCCATGAAAGTGCATAATACGTTGGACAATGGCTTTCAATCGGACCGCCGAGCGGAGGTTATTTATCAGCGATACCTTGCGATAGAACTCCAACAAACAGGGCTTGAATTTGGTCGTGAAATTGTACAAGATATATCTTACGGGAATGTTCACATTAGGACACCCGGCGTGCAGATTTTATCGTTGAGCAGGACATTATAATAGAGATAAAAGCCGTCATAAATTTGGAGGGCGTGCACTTAGCTCAGGCAAAAAACTATTTGATTGCCTACAACAAACCTATCGGGTTGCTTATCAACTTTGGCTCGGAAAGCCTTCAGTTCAAAAAGGTATTTAACCCAAAATATCGCTCGAATGAGCACCCAAATAATTGAAATTCCGAAAACTTAATCGTCCTAAAAATTCTATTTTTGACAAAGCATCCGTTAAACCCTAATTCCGAAAAACGCCCAAATGAAAGCACTCCCTACCCTCCTCCTACTACTTCTCAGCTTCGTAACAGTCGCCCAAACTACTTACCTCTTAACACCCGACCGTATTTTTGATGGCGAACAATTCACTAAAAATCAATCGGTGGTAGTTTCGGGTGAGAAAATTGCGGCAATCGGCACAAAAGCCAACCTATTAAAAAAATATCCTTCCGCAACCATTATTGACCTACAAGGCAAAACGCTAATGCCCGGTATTATTGAAGGACATTCGCACCTATTTTTACATCCGTACAACGAAACCCCGTGGAACGATCAGGTACTGAAAGAATCCCGTTCGCTCCGCACCGCCCGAGCCGTAAAACACGCCGAAGCGACGTTACTTTCGGGCGTAACCACCGTACGGGATTTAGGAACGGAAGGAGCCGAATACGACGACGTAGGCTTGAAACAAGCCATTGAGCAAGGAATCATCAGCGGACCACGAATGCTTGTAGCGACTAAGGCTCTCATTGCCACGGGAAGCTACGGTCCCAGCGGCTTTGCCACCGATTTTGAAGTCCCGCAAGGAGCCGAAGAAGCCGACGGCATTGACGACCTTACTAAAGCCGTACGACGACAAATTAGCAAAGGAGCGGATATTATAAAAGTATACGCAGATTACCGTTGGGGACCAAACGGCGAAGCCCGACCCACGTTCACCGAAGCTGAGTTTAAGTTAATTGTTGAAGTTGCCGCATCATCAGGCAGAAAAACAGTAGCTCACGCCGCCACGCCCGAAGGAATGACACGGGCAATAAACAGCGGGGTCAGCACCATTGAACACGGCGATGGAGGTACACCAGAAGTATGGAAATTAATGAAAGAAAAAGACGTTTGCCTCTGCCCTACCCTCGCCGCCGGCGATGCTATTTCGCAGTACCGAGGTTGGAAAAAAAGAACAGACGAAGAGCCAAAACGCATCGTCGAAAAACGAAAATCGTTTCAAGAAGCAATAAATACGGGAGTAAAAATCTGCTTTGGTGGCGATGTCGGCGTTTATCCGCACGGCGAAAACTACCGCGAACTGGAACTGATGGTGGAATACGGCATGAAATCAATTGATGTGTTAAAATCCGCCACTTCCGTCAACGCCGATGTGTTTGAGTTGACAACTAAAACAGGCAGGATAAAAACGGGTTTACTAGCTGACATAATTGCGGTGGATGGCAACCCTGAGCAAAATATAGAAACCTTCCGAAACGTTAAATTCGTGATGAAAACTGGGCAAGTTTACGTCAACAAGTAATTCCGAATCTTTTCTTATCTTTGAGAAGGTATAAAACGTACCGCTTCGATAAAACCAAGACAATGGCAAACATCAACCTTACCGTTAACGGAACAAAACACAAATTAAACGCCGAACCAGATATGCCCCTTCTGTGGGTAATTCGTGACTTGATTGGCTTAAAAGGCACTAAATACGGCTGCGGCATCGCTCAGTGCGGAGCGTGCACCGTTCACCTCGATGATAATCCCGTACGGTCGTGTCAACTGCAAGTGGGCAGTTTATCCAAAAAAAGTAAAATCACCACCATCGAAGGCATCGGTACACCTGAGACCTTATCAAAAGTTCAGCAAGCCTGGATTGAAGAGCAAGTTCCGCAATGTGGTTACTGTCAATCAGGGCAGATTATGTCGGCGGTTGGGCTATTGAATACAAACCCCAATCCCACCGATGAAGATATAAATGCGTACATGTATGGTAATTTATGCCGTTGCGGCACGTACGACCGCATCAAAAAAGCAATCAAACGAGCGGCGAGTCAACCCGAAGCAGCACAAACCACTAACGAAACTAAATAAGCCATGTCAAAAACTATCCAAAGAAGAGATTTCCTAAAAAGTTCTGCCATTGGTAGCCTTGGGCTCGTGCTTGGTATTCAGCAACTGGCATCCGCTACCACAGTCACAAAACTCAACCCAAGCATCTTAGAGTTAGAGATAAATCCATTTATCATCATTGATACGCTCGGTAATATCACACTCGTAAACAGCCGCCCCGATATGGGACAAGGGTCTACGCAAGCGGTTCCTTCGCTTTTGGCGGAAGAGCTTGAAGTTGATTTAACAAAAGTAAACATCGTGCAGAGCGATGGTAGGGCAAAATACGGCAGTCAGCAGTCGGGCGGGAGCAGTACGGTTCGGAGCCTTTGGTTACCGCTACGGAAAGCCGGGGCCGCCGCTCGTGAAATGCTGATTGAAGCCGCCGCTAATGAATGGAAAGTTACCCCAAGTCAATGTTACGCAAAAGACGCCCGAGTCTACCTGAAAGACTCAGGCAAAAGCCTTTCGTACGGTGAGTTAAGCGAATCCGCTTCTAAACTTGAAATTCCTAAAAATCCGAAGTTAAAAGACAAGGCCGATTTTAGGTATTTGGGCAAATACCACAAACGTCTGGACGTACCGAGCCGCGTAGCAGGAACTGCCGTTTTCGGAATTGATGTCGAAGTGCCTAATATGCTCTACGCCGTAATGATCCACGCCCCAGGCATTCACACCAAATTAGTCAGCGTAGATGATACCGAGGCAAAGGCAGTAACGGGCGTAAAACGTATTTTTGCCTCGAAACGTAAAATGCCGCATACCGAAGTAGATGCCATTGCCGTAGTAGCAGATAACTACTGGGCGGCTCTCAAAGCGAGTAAATTAGTAAAACCGACCTGGGCAACCGAAGGTGCAGTTGAAAACAGCGACGACTACTTCGCCGCCATGCACAAAGAAGTAGTAAATGAAGGCGTGAACGCAGAAGAGAAAGGTGATTTTAACGCGTTTTATAAATTCAGTGAGAAGAAACTTGAGGCCGTTTATGAAACGCCGTTTTTAGCTCACGCAGCTATCGAACCGGTAAATGCAACCGCCCACGTAAAAGAAGACGGAACAGTGGAAGTTTGGGCTCCGATTCAAGGTCCAGACGGAGCTTTAAGTCAAGTATCGAAATACCTCGGCGTAGATGCCGAAAAAGTTAAAATCAACTCAACATTACTCGGTGGATCATTCGGACGAAAAGCGTACATGGATTTCTTGATGGAAGCCTGTACCATTTCAAAAGAAATGAACGCCCCCGTGAAACTCGTTTGGCCACGCGAAGAAGATACCGCTCAGGGACCTTACCGCCCCGCCATGTTAAGCTCGATGAAAGGCGTAATTAGTAAAAAATCCAACATTGCAGGTTTTCATCACCACGCCATCGGAGAATCTATTATGGGGCAGGTATTCGGTTGGCAACCACCTTACGAAGCCGACAGCTGGCTATCAGGTGAGCTCAGCGAAGAGAATCACAAATACGATTTCGACGTACATAAATTATCTTATTCACGGGTAAAAACCACCATTCCGGTAGTTTGGTGGCGTTCGGTTTACGCCTCTAACTTTGCGTGGGGACAGGAATCCTTTTTGGACGAACTCGCTCACGAAGCAGGTAAAGACCCATACGAAGTAAGGATGGATTTATTGAAAGACTCAAAACGTGACCAAATCGTGTTGGAAGCCTTGAAAAAAGCCGCTAATCTCGACGAAAAACTTCCCGAAAACGAAGCAAAAGGAATCGCGATGTTCCGCTCGTTTGAATCTATGAGTGCGGCGTGCGTTCACCTGATAGAAACCGAAGAAGGAATAAAAATTGCCAAAGTCACGTCCATCATTGATTGTGGAATGTACATTAATCCCGACCAAGTAAAAGCCCAAACCGAAGGAAATATTGTGATGGGATTATCGGCGGCAATAAAAGGCGGAATCACATTCACCGATGGCAAATGCGACCAAAGTAATTTTGACTCGTACCAGTTTTTACGAATTTCCGAAATGCCAGACGTAGAAATCGTTATCATCGAAAACGACGAAGCACCCGGCGGAGTTGGCGAACCCGGCCTTCCACCAATTGCTCCCGCGTTGGGAAATGCGATTTTTAACCTGACGGGTAAACGCATCAGAAAACTACCGATTGAAATGAATTCATTAGTGTAGAAATTAATAAGCCTGTGAGACTTTGAAGTCTCACAGGCTTATTTCATTAAATACGGTACGGCAAAGTATGAGTATCAGCTAACAGATAATTCCCGCTGGCAATCGCAGACCCCGACGGTAGTTATTTAAACGCTTACCTATCTCCTCCCTACACGATATTCATCGTTTGTTCCTTAATTTTTTCAAGATAGTCTTTCATTTGCACCACGAGGCGTTGAATCGTAGCGTCGTTGGCTTTTGAACCAATCGTGTTGATTTCCCGCCCAAGTTCCTGCGAAATAAAATTGAGTTTTTTGCCGTTCGTACCTTCGTCCAGTTGCTCGATAAAGTATTTCAAGTGATTCGCCAAACGCACTTTTTCTTCCGAAATATCCAATTTTTCGATAAAATAAATTAGCTCCTGCTCAAAGCGGTTTTGATCGAAGGTTTCGCTGGTTGTCCATTCCAAAACGGCTTTTTCCAAACGCTCACGAACTACTGGAATCCGAGCTGGGTCTTGTGCTTCTATCTGATCTAATAAATCAGATATTTCACCAATATATTCCCTGAATTTTACTTTCGTTGCTTCGCCTTCCTGTCCCCGAAATTCCTGACATTTTTCGATGGCGGTTTCCACCGCTTTCAGAATGAACTCCCATTCTCCAGCGGCAGCCTCTTCGTTTGTAGTATTTGTAATATAAGCGTTGGGCATCATACTCGCCATCCGCAGTAACTCTGTTGGAGACGGATCAAAACCCAATTCTCTTGAAGTCTCAGATAAATCATTAAAATATGCTTTCAATACTGGGCGGTTTACTACCGTTCCAGCGGCTGAAGCATCTTTTGGTAGTACGTTTAACGACATTTCAATCTTCCCCCGACCAAGTTCATCGCTCAATAATCTACGCAATTCAATTTCCCGATTACTAAAATTGCGGGGAATCCGACAGTTTATATCGCTGAATTTAGAATTCAGGGTTTTTACTTCAACTATTACCGAAACTTGTTCGTTTTCAACGGTTGCCGAGCCGAAGCCCGTCATGGATTGTAACATATAAATTGCTTGAATTGAATGAAAAACAAAACTAATGAATAAATTTCGTATCTAATTGGCACTCGGTTTTGTTGCGTTACGTAATTTACGATTAATTAGTTTTTTCGTGAAATGAAGAGTCCAATTAATCCATCTTGGCAACCAAAACGTAGTTAGTGCATCAAATATATTCAAAAAAATGAAATTTACCCTAACCTTAGAAGGTGATAAAACTGCTCTACAAGACTACCTACGGGAACATAACTGGCTGACTGAAAACGAAACTATTACAACCATTGAAAAACCCGGAGAGGGGAACATGAATATGGTAGCACGGATTATCACCCCAAACAAATCAATTATAGTCAAACAGGCTCATGGGTTTGTGCAAAAATATCCCGACATCCCCGCTCCTATCGAACGCATTAAAGTAGAAAGTGATTTTTACAAGTTAATTTCCAATATCGGGAACCTCAAAGATTATATGCCGACCATGATTGGTTACGATTCAGAAAATTACGTAATGGTGATGGAAGACTTAGGAACAGGTTCCAACTATTCTGACGCGTACAAAAAAGACGTAAAAGTCCACGACGAAACGATTGATGCCGCGATTGACTATTTATCCAAGTTACATAATTACAGCTTTTCTGAAGAAACGATTACTAATTTCTCAGATAACCTCGCTTTGCGTAAATTGAACTACGAACACCTTTTTATTTATCCATTAATGGAAGAAAACGGCTTCAACTTAGACGATGTACAAGCTGGTTTGCAAACGGTTGCGGTGAAATATAAAACCGATAAGGTTTTGAGCAAGAAAATGAAATATCTCGGAGAATCTTATTTATCATCAGGAAGTGTGTTGCTGCACGGAGATTATTATCCCGGAAGTTGGCTGAACGTCAACGAAGAGTTTAAGGTGATTGATCCCGAATTCTGTTTTTTCGGAAGGCCGGAATACGACTTAGGCGTAATGATTGCCCACTTAAAAATGGCACAAGCAACTGCTAATCAAATAAATGAAATTTGGAAAAAGTACAAGCAACCCGCTGGTTTCTCAAAAGATTTGACGCAGAAATTTATCGGTATGGAAATTATTCGTCGTATTATTGGTTTAGCTCAACTGCCGTTGGAATTGACGCTGGACGAAAAGAAAAAATTGCTCGAAGAAGCAAGAGTGTTTACGGATAATGGGAATTTGATTTCAATTCCATAAGGTTAAACAAAATATAGCTTCCTTACACGCTCATTTACTGTTTGAACACGTCTAGAAAAACGTGTGAGTTTAAATAAGACACCCTTTGTCGTTTCGCTTTGAGCGAAGTCGAAAAGTTGGGCAAGCAAAAAAAGAAAATGAACAAGATATCCGAATGAATAAGAAATCAATTTCTCTCCTGTTTTTAGCAATTGTACTATTAAGCTGCTCCGACGAAAAATCAACCGAGGAAACCTTCCCCGCCCCAACTTGGAAACAAGCGGAGGCAGTCAACGAAACAGAGTTAACAAAAGGAGAATATTACGATAAAGTTTTAGGACTTCTGGTCGGTTCGGCAATCGGCGACGCCATGGGAGCACCAACTGAAATGTGGCACCGAGACCAAATCAGGATTCAGGATGGTTATGTTTCTAAGCTGACCACGCTCTACCGTCCCGATTCACCCGAAGGCCCGTGGGAGGATTTCATGGAAGCGGGAAGCACTACGGATGATACGCGTTGGAAATACCTAACAACAAAGTTTCTTACCGAAAAAGGCAGCATCCCAGACTCACTGAACGCCAAAGGCTTTGCAGATTTTTTGGTAAAATGCTATCTCAACGAGATGAAAGCTCTTAAAAATATCGAAGCTTTCGACCCTGAACCTATTGAAAAACAGTTGAAACAGATGAACTGGTTGCAAGAATGGGCAAAAGTAGCAAAAGCTTACGCCGACGGTAATATTGACGATTATTCTTACGCCCGCGACCGCTTTTACGGCGGAGAAATGGCGTGTGCTGGCATGCTCTACGCTCCGATGATTGGCGGCGTCTACCCCACCAACCCAAACCGAGCGTACCTTGAAGCATTCCGTTTAGGAATTTTCGACATCGGCTACGCCCGCGACATCACCGGACTCACCGCCGCCATGACCGCCCGGGCCATGCGACCCGGCGTAACCTACGGCGAAATTACCGCCGTTTGCTACGAAACCGACCCGTTACGTTACGGAAACAGCCGCTTGGTGGGGCGATTGGCGTATCAAAGTTACCAAACTGTAAAAACTATCGTTACTGAGGCGAAAAAGGTGGAAATACCAAGTGAGAAACCATTGAAAGACTTCTCGGGAAGTAACGTTGAATTAGCACAACTCAATAAAGCTTACGAGTTACTGGACAATCACTTACAACAAATCCCTTTTCACGCTGGAGAAGTTCATTTAATAAATCTTGCTGCCATTGAATTCGCCGAAGGTGACTTCCAAAAAGCCGTTGAATTTGCGGTAAATTACGGACGAGACAACGATACCGTCGCTGCCGTAACGGGAGCAATTTTAGGAGCAATGCACGGCTTTAATAAGTTACCCGTTGCCATGAGAGAGAAAACGCTTTCTGTTAGTAAAAATGTCATACGGATTAATTTAGAGCAATTAGCCCAAGAATTAACGGATGCTAAGTATGATTAATTTCGGTTTTCTTACCATAAAATGAAACAAAACCTTGTACATTTCGTAGGTAAATTAGTTACTTTCTCAGAAGTGTGATAAAAACGTTTACAACCTATATCTGCCTACTTTTTGTGTACTCATCGGTAAATGCCCAATTAATATTGGCCGATAAAAAATTGGTATGTCCGAACTCTCCATCAACGCTAAAGGTGAACGACAAAGCCCTGAGTCAAACAGCATTTTGCGTAACTCAAATGGCAAATCGCTACGGCCTCTACTACTTCCGAACGTGTAATCAAGTAGAAATTGATGATGCTATTATCATGGCAAAAATCATGAACGGTTTTTTAGCCACGGGCAATACAGAAGACAAGAATGACTTCCTTTTTCGGTTGTTGCCCAATGATATTCACTGGATTGGTTATTATCAGGATACCACTTCTAAAAACTACAATGACCCGCCAGACCCCACCTCTGGCTTTGTTTGGATGAGTGGGGATTCTCAATCCCGCCCGTATTGGGTATCAGGTGAACCAAACAACCCCGAAGACATAAACCCTGGAAAATATGTAGTGCAAGGATGCCGACGAGATCCGGGCTGGTGCGATATTGAACCAGGACTCAAATTTGTGGGCATAATTGAAAGTAAGACGAGTACTATACCTACCATTACAAGCCCAACTATTCTCTGGGAAACGGGCGAAACCACGCAGGAAATAATTGTAAACCCGCCTGAAAGCCGCTGGTACAGTGTAACTATTACTTACGATACCCGCACTGTAACGGACTCCATTTACATTCAAACACCCAAGGCAACCGTTGATATGTCGCAGCCCGGCGGCTGTAATCCGTATAAGTGGAAACCGGTCATAGAAACGAACGCCCCACTTTCATCTTTGGAGATTAAGTGGAACCTCGGAACAAATAGGAAACTGGATGAATTAAGCCCTGAGTTTCTTCTTTCGCTAGAAGGTAATATCACAGGAAGCGTAACCGTCAACTCTACCGAATGCGGTACTGAATTATTGAGTCAAACTGAACTTTTTAATGTGCAGCCCATGATGCCGCAACTCCCACGGGAGAGCGTAGCATTTTTGAATGATACCGTTCAGATTGTGCCTTTCAACGAAGGGCCTTTTACTTATTCCTGGACTCCCGACCGAGACTTATTTGAGAGAGGTATATTTTCACCATTTTTCACCGCAACCAGAGATGTTGAGTATCGCGTTCTGATTGAAGACGATTTTGGGTGTTCCACGACCGAGGTTTTTATTTATACCATTGATCCAAACCTCAAAATTTATACGCCCACGGCGTTTTCACCCAACGGCGACGGCCTAAATGATTCGTTTGGGTTCTATTTAATTGAGAACTTTTACGGTGAAATAAAACGATTACGAATCTTTAATTCTTTTGGCGAATCCATTCACGAAGCAATTGGTTCGGAAGCCGGTTGGGATGGTAAAGTAAACAACCGCACAGCACCTTTCGGGCAGTACATTTACGTTATTGAATATGAAGTAAACGGAGTAAGTTACGCAAAAAAAGGACAGGTGAATGTGGTTTATTGAGGCAGGAAATAACCCCAACTATGAAAGTACATAGATTCTATACGAGTTGAATTTCATCCCCAACAGTAATTTCACCCTCTTTATGAACGACGAAGTCCTTTCCAAAATAAATTTTAGTATCTTCTCGGCGATAACTCATCAGCGTTTTTAACGGCTCCCGTCCTTTCTCTGCGGTAACGGGGTCAATCGTGGTAAGTACGCAACGAGCACAAAGTTTTACGCCGTACATTTCCACCGTGCCGACAGATATTTCCCTTAACCCATCTTCACCATAGGCTTCACTTCCTGAAATCACTATATTTGGTCGGAAACGAAGCATTTCTACCGGACTTTCAAGGCGGGTATTCAGGTCATTCAGGCTTTCCTCACTAATAACCAGAATGGGGTGCCCGTCTGCCATGCTCACGTGTTCGTCTCCAGTTACGTTGTATTTCGCTTCCGTAGGTCGAACCGAATCATCAGGTTGATGGAAAAGGTGAGAAGTAAACCCCAGCTGTTTTGTAAACCACGCGTCAGCGGCGTCACTAACTCGCACCACTTCAACCGTATCGTCCCAAATTTCAATTTCCTGACGATCAGATGTTTCTGCCGTGAAAGAGATGGTTAGTTCATCCTTCGTCCGGCGGTTATGAATTCGAAGTCCGCCCGGTGTAATAGCTACATCGAAGAAAGCCATTTGCGGATGTTTGCGTTGTGTGATGAACGTATTGTTTTCATCTACTAATACCCAACGGCGATCGTATTTTAGTCCACGCTCCTCCACGTCAGAATTAGTCAAGGAAATTCCCCCAAGTGATTTTACGGGATAAATGTATAGTGCAGAAATTTTCATTAAGCCTTATTTTTCTTTCGCTCCGTTAATTTTTCTTTCCCCAGCCAGACCAGTGCCCCTACCTCCATTAACAAGCCAGCGGGTAAAATTACGTCCGAAAGTATTTCAACGTCCGAAAGCATTTCACGGTTCGTAAGCTTGAAGAAAACCCCAAAGACCACAAGTAACCCACCTACGCAAAATAACAGCCGTTTTTTGTTCATAATATTTAATTTTTTTGCAATTGAATATGTATTGTTGAGACTATTAACTGAACTCCTACCAGTTCGCAATCATGTCGTCAATTAAGTTGAGTAGAAAGCGAGATTTATCACCCATTTTACCATCACCAATTACGTGTTCGTCAATTTTAGTAACGGGAAGAACCCTTTTGGTTGTGCTTGAAGTAAAAATCTCGTCGGCGTTTAGGACTTCATCAAGTGTAACGGTACGTTCTTCTACGTTAAAATGCGGTTTCGCCAAATCAATGAGTGTTTGACGGGTGATGCCGTTCAGAACGTTTTTATCGGACGTGATCAGTGAGTCACCTTTGAAAATGAATAAATTACTGCGGCTCAATTCACTTACTTCACCGTCTTTGTGAAAGAGTACATCTGTTGCCCCGGCGGCCTTTATTTTATCCCGTAAAATGATGAGGTGTTTGTAATCCGTGCTTTTAACGTCGGGAATATCCCGCACAAATTCGTGGCTCATAACACTGATTCCCTCTTCGTACTCGCTACGAGGCGACGGGTGCGTATCCTCACTAATAATGAGCAAGTTAGGCTTCGTTACACTGATGCTATCTTCGGCGTAGCCGCCCGTCAGCACAAACCGCATGGCACAATTACTCAGACCTGATTTTTCCAGTAATTCCATGACTACACCGTAGGCTTCGTCCTTTCCTATCGGGTTCGGGATATTGAGTGATTTCGCCGAGCGTTCGTAGCGAGTCCAATACATATCCCATTGAAACGGACGCCCATTGTAGGTCTGAAAATAATCGAACATGCCGTAGCCCCGCAAGAAGCCGAGGTCGTTGATTTGCATGGTGGTTTCGTGAACCGGAGTAATAATGCCGTTGAAGTAACAGTGGTGCATTTTGATGTTGGATATTAGTAGTTCGATGTTCGGCAAAAACGAGCTAAACACGGGTAGTAAACAACAAAAATAACGGATAAGTTTAGGTATGCAAATTGTAAAAAGCGGTTAAATGGTTTTTGCAGACGATTACTTTCTCTCATTTCTTACCCGGCTGAGTTGCACTTGGGTAATATTAAGGAAAGAAGCAATATCTTTTAATTTGATCCGGTTTTGAATATTAGGCTGGTGTTTTTCAAAAAAATCCAATCTGTTTGCTGCACCTTTTAGACGGTGCAGTTCGTTCCGGTAAATCATCTGTAACAGATATTTACGATATATATCTGTTTGAGCAATTGCCCAATTATGGGATTCTTTAACGATGCTTTCAAGGTCAGATTGCAAAAAATAATATCCGCTGGCATTTGTTAGTGCTTGTAAATAACAGTTGGCGGGGTTTGTGGTATAATAACTCGGCATATTATATAAAAAATTACCTTCGTTCAAAATCCAGATTGTTTTCTCTTTGTAGCCTTCTTTCTCAAATTCTCGTATTATCCCTTCTTGAACGAAAAATACCCGATTGCTGACTTGTTCGGATTTTAGGAGGTAGTGCCCTTGCTCGGCTTCAAATTTATGCCCGATAGACAAAAACTTATCCGTTTCATCTTCGGATAAGTCAAATTGAGTATCGAGATACTGTTTCAATAAAATCATGGCTTATATTTTGCATAAACAAATATAGGACGCAAGTTCTCAAAACAAAGGGAACAACATATTAGAATTAAAAATGGGCAAAGCCCAAACTTAAAAAGCTTGAGTTTTGCCCCGTTTTATTGAAAAAAAAACAAATGTTATTAGTTCAATATAATCCTGACAACTTCTATTCCTTCTTTACTCTCATTATTAGGAATTATATGTAAGAAATAGATACCTCGTGGCAAATCCTGCACATTGAGTTGCACCTTACTACCGTCTTGTAATTTACTGTTCTTGTAATCTTCTTTTACAGAAATTGTTTTTACCTCAACAGTACTTTTCTCGGAGTATAATTTAATTAATTCAGGAACTGAATCAACATCTTTAACATCATCAAACTCTGCATTGAGTACATCTTGTGCAGGATTAGGATAAGTACTTGCATTAAACCTTGCACAATACCATGTATAACCACCTTCAATACCATTAGAAATACTACTACTACCGCAGGCATTAGACAGTACGACCTGAATATAGTGATATACACCACAACTTCCTGCAGATAATAAAGCATTGTTAGAAGAAGTAGATTGTAAGAAGCTGCCATCCCGGTACCAGTTATAGGAAGTAGTGCCTATAATAGAAGGAGCTTCAACTTGCACTGCTCCGTAAGGTGCAACGCCCTGAACGGTTACGTTTGCCGTGGGAACTCCGCCCCAAACACCGCCCGCACCAAGAGTACTTCCAGTTCCGCAGCCATTAACGCCCTGTACTGATATAGCACCGTTACCACCACCTGATGAATAAGTCAGCGTATTAGTTCCCTGACCTGAAACAATGTTTGTACTACCAGAAACCGACCAATTGTACGTTGCAGCACCTGCGGCGTTTGCAGATATTGTTCGTGTCTGACCATTACATATTACACCCGTTCCGCCCGAAGTTATTGATGGAGTCTGAGGTAGCGGGCGAACCATATTCACATTCCAACCTTGTGTAAATGAACTGTTAGAACCCTTTGCAACCACCGCAAAGTTGCCACCAGAGTTACTATTTGAAGTAAAAGTAGCTGAAGGGATTGTGGTAGAAGTAGGTCCAGACCAGCCGCTTGGTTTTGCCAAGTATATGTTACCACGCCAACATTACCTTCTGTTGTTACTCCAGAAGTTGAAATATTTACCGTCTGATTACCACAAGGAATAATGGTATTTCCTCCTTTACTAATTGAATTACCATTCACGTTGAATGAAGTAAAAGGACTCGTATATCTTATTGTTACGTCTTTGAAAGCAGATTCTTTGAAGATATCTGCACTACCGCTCTTCACATATTTTACTCTAACTTTTATGCGATGAGTTGCCGTACCTGAAGCATAGTTAGGCTTGTTCTCCCAAATTACGTTTGTGGTTTGGTTATTTGGCGGATTATTCTTTTTTCCGTCTACTGTCCATACATATCCGCCTGACGCTGGACTTGCAATAGAATAACCAGACGGCGGAGGAGATGTTTCAATGGCAGTATAATCATAAACGGCAATTTCTAGCTCTAACTCACTGAAATGCGGGCTTGAAATATCTACGGTCTGACCAGGAAGAGATAGTAGTTGAAGCTACAAGAGCAGATACGATGAACAAGTAAATAGTTTTCATTGTATATTTATGTTTAAGTTAAGAAAATGAACTGGTTGAAATCTAATATTTGTTATACTGTAATTATTACCTCCGAATATCAAACCAGTGGATTGACCATCGAACTCATAGTCAATACCGAGGTATCCATTTTTATGAAGCGTCTGTGTAAGTTGCAGTGCATTTTCAAGTGACAAACTATACACATCATTGAATTTGTACTCAACGCCCGTTATTGCTGAAAGGTTAATTTGATAAATCGGAAAACTTTTGAAATTGACAGAAAAGTCATTTGTTGGTAAGTTGATTGCATCAGATAAACCAGAATTTAACGACAAAATTGGGTTTACTTGCCCACCAATTAATATCGTTGTATTTCTCACTATCCCCCATCTCTTTTCATAACCTGCAAGTAAACTGACGGTTAATTGATGAGGTATCCGAAACACAAAGTCGCTATCTTCTACTTCCCTTCTAAACCTCAAATCAGCAGAGAACCTTAACGCATTGTTTTTTTGGTTATTAATACGTTTAACTAAGAACAGGTTGGTTGGGGTTGGAAGGAAAGGGTTTTCTACTGACCCATCAACAATACGTTCATATAATGGAACGGTATTTAAGCCAATTTGCCAATCTATATCGGCTTGCTTTTGAGCGTATAAACTCTGAATAGAGGCAAGAGCTACGGTCAAAAGTGCTATTTTTTTGAATTTCATGGATATAAAGTTAAAGTTTTTTAAGATTTTACCTGAGTAAAGATGGGCAGGAGGTTTTGCAAAAAAATAGCCAAATGTTAAATAAAGATTTAACATTTGGCTATTAAGAGTTAAGCTTAGGAAGTTTACAATTGCATTTCCGGCACGTCGCCGTTCACAATTAATTTACCCGCCGTGGCGGCTTTGATGGTTTCAACGCTTACGCCGGGAGCCCGTTCGAGGAGTTTGAAACCGCCTTCGGGCATAACTTCCAGTACCGCCAATTCGGTGACTATTTTCTTAACGCAACCAATTCCGGTAAGTGGTAAAGAACACGTTTCCAGTAGCTTAGAATCTCCGCTGCGGCTCGTGTGCTGCATCGCCACGATGATGTTTTTTGCGGAGGCAACTAAATCCATCGCTCCGCCCATGCCTTTAACCATTTTCCCGGGAATTTTCCAGTTAGCAATGTCGCCGTTTTCGGCTACCTCCATCGCTCCCAAAATTGTCAAGTCCACGTGTTCGCCTCTAATCATGGCGAAGCTATCGGCAGAACTGAACAGCGACGAACCGTCTAGCATGCTCACGGTTTGTTTTCCGGCGTTTATCAAGTCAGCGTCCACATTTTCTTCTTGCGGGAATGGTCCGATTCCTAATAAACCGTTTTCAGATTGTAACACGACGTTGATATTTTCGGGAATAAAATTTGCCACCAACGTCGGGATTCCGATGCCGAGGTTTACGTAGAAGCCGTCTTTCAACTCTTGAGCGATGCGTTTGGCAATGCCAAATTTTGTAAGACCAACCCCGATTTTATATACTTCCAATTCGCTGTGGCTATCCGTTTGTTCTGCCGTAACAGTTCGTTGCTCGATGCGTTTTTCGTAGTCTTTCCCTTCAAAAATTCGTTGCACAAAAATTCCTGGTACGTGGATTTCGTTCGGGTGCAGTTCTCCGGCGGGAAGCAATTCTTCTACTTCCGCCACGCAGATTTTACCCGCCGTTGCCATCATGGGGTTGAGGTTTCGAGCCGTCCCTTTAAAAATCAAGTTTCCCGCCGTATCGCCTTTCCACGCTTTCACGATAGAAAAGTCAGCGGTCAAGCCCAATTCCATCAAATATTTTTTACCGTTAAATTCCCGTACTTCCTTTCCTTCGGCAACTTCCGTTCCTACTCCGGCGGGTGTGAAAAATGCGGGAATTCCCGCTCCGCCCGCCCGAATGCGTTCGGAAAGCGTTCCCTGTGGGATTAATTCCACTTCGAGTTCACCAGAAAGTAATTGGCGTTCAAATTCTTTGTTTTCCCCGACGTAAGAAGAAATCATTTTCTTCACTTGTTTCTGCTGCAACATCAAGCCAATTCCGAAGTCATCCACTCCGGCATTATTAGAAATACAAGTCAGGTCTTTAACACCTTTTTCTACTAAAGCAGTAATGCAATTTTCGGGAATTCCGCACAGCCCGAAACCTCCGAGCATCAGCGTATCGCCGTCTTTTATTTCTCTCAGGGCTTCGGTGGCGTTTTTTACGGTTTTGTTTATCATGATTAGGTATTCAATTTTAGTTATTTGGTTAGAGTACTTCAATTTAGCTTATCGTTTGGCTAAAACCAGGCACCCTAATCGGCAATTCAATTAAAAACTTAAAAGTCATGGCAGTTTAGGCTTAGCTATTTTCAAGTACCCTGACGTGCCTAACTACAAATACGTTGTGTGTCGCGGCTGCCCTATAACGTCATATTTAAGATATTATTGGTATAAATATTTTAGTAACAACTGACAACGTTTTGCTAATTTACGGCATCTTCTTGCAAACTCACCTAAACAAATACCTTATGAAATGGACTTTATTTTCGATTTTACTTCTGACTGTTAACGTCGGTGTTTACGCTGCCACGTTCAAAGGTACAGTTAAGAATCAGGAAGGTGAAGCTCTGCCTTATGCTTCCATTTTTGTAAAAAGTACGACATTGGGCACTAATAGTAATCAAGAAGGCAACTTCAGCATTTCTTTGGAACCGGGCACATACGAAATCATTTTCAGGTATTTGGGTTACGAGACCATCAGCAAATCTATAACCGTCGGTCAAAATGACATCACCGAAAATATCGTGATGAAACCAACGGTTATTTTATTGAAGGAAGCCATTATCAGTAATTTAAACGAGGACCCCGCCCTGACCATCATGCGGAAAACTGTGGCTATGTCGGGCGTTCATCACAAAGAACTCGTAGCATATAACTACAACGGTTACGTGAGGGGAACAATAAAAATGGTGGATGCTCCGTATTTTGCCGAAAAGTTGCTGGAAAAGCAATTTATTAAGAAAAACCAATTGTACGTTTTTGAGTACGTAATTGACGTTAATTTCAAGCAACCCAATACACTCTCTCAACGGGTGACGGGTCGAAAAGACAACTTGCCACCTACGTTGCGAAATAATATAGATATTCAGGGTAGCATGGGTAAATTCGATTTCGATGACCCAAAAAATATTTATTCTCCGATAACGGTGAAGGGTATGAACAAGTACAACTTTGAGTACCTCGGTTATTTTGAAGAGAACGGACGGACAATCAACAAAATAAAAGTAATTCCGAAGCGGAGCGGCGAATATTTAGATGCTGGTGTGTTAAATATCGTAGATGGCACTTGGTATATCCACAGCTACGATTTCAAGTTTAAAACTACTAACGGAACTACCCAACGTAAAGTAATTTACGAGTTGATAAACGGCGTTTGGATTCCCCGTAACTACGAATGGTCAAGTGATGTGGAAACGCTTGGTTTTACGCTAAAATCAAATTCTGTTGCCTCAGTGAAAAATCTAAAACTTACCAAAAATCCAAAATACGCCAACCTAAAGCCAAGTATCATTGACGAAAAATTATTGGGAAACAGAAAAGTCTCACCGAACGAAATAAAAGCCAAAAAGAAAACAGAAAACACTCTGACCCTTCAAGGTTTAATGAAACTGAAAAAAGAATTTGAAAAAGAAGATAAAACCGAGCTAAAAAAGAATGGGAAAAGCGATATTTTGAGCGTAAGAAATTACGTGGTTGATAGCTCGGCAAGAGAACGCGACAGCACTTTTTGGGACATGGAAAGGCAAGTACCGTTGACAAAAGTCGAGATGAAAGGTTTCCAACAAGCCGACAGTATTGTAATCGCGAATTTTGATAAAATCAGCAAAAAAATGGAAAAAGATAGTTTGCAAAATGCCCGACCAAACAAGTTTAAAATTCCGCACGTGATTAGTGGAAATACCTACAAATACAACAAAGTAACCAATTCACTTTCAACGTATTATGAAGATAATTTTATTCTCGGAAGTATTTTTAAAGACACCCGTTTCAACGCCGTGGAAGGTTACGCCATCGGAGTTCCCGAGCTGAAATACCAACGGGATTATTCTAAGAACGATTACTTCAATATCGGCGTAAAAACCTACTATTCGCTCCAACGGGAAAGGTTAAACGGCAACCTAAGTAGCGAATACAAAACCGAAAAAGTCAACCTAACCGCCGAAGCAGGAAGACGGGTTTTTCAATTCAACGAAAACGAACCGATAAACCCATTATTAAATGCGTATAATGCGTTGATAAGCGGCATTCATTACGGTAAATTCTACGAAAATACCTACGCAAAAATTGACGCAACTTATAAACCGTCGGCTAAATGGGAAATAGGTTCGGGCATTCAGATCAGCAACCGAGGTTTTCTGGAAAACGTAATTAGCGAAGGTTGGAGAAACAAAGAAGTCAAATTTGAGCCAAACACTTTTCTGCACGAAAACGGAACTTCGTCGGCGTTTGAAAAAAACCGTTTAACGGAATGGAACGTCAGCCTTTCTTTCGCACCGCGAGGGTCGGTGAAGTACTACAACAATAAACGGGAATTAAACTTTCAAAACTCACCCCGTTTGACCATTTCAAATACTTCGGCTTTTGGAAACGGGGCGTATAATTTACTCGAATTTAAAGCGGTTCACACGCAGCGTTTGGGCAAATCTTATTTTGAAACCCGTTTCAACGCAGGAACATTTTACGGACAAAAACCAATTTACCTACTTGACTACAAACACTTTAACGGAAACATATTATTTGCAATGGAAGGGGACGAATTTCGCAATTTAGATTATTACCGCTATTCATCAAATGAGAATTACGTTACGTGGTTCAATGAATTCAGACCCAATAAATTAATTCTTTCCGCCATTCCTTTCATTGCCAAAAGGGAAGTCAAAGAGTACGTTTTTCATAACTTATTGGTGAACGCATATATCACGCATCAGGAAATTGGTTACGGAGTAAGCTTGTTAAATTTGATTAAATTTGAAGTACTGGGAGATTTCAACAACGGTAATTTCAACCAGTTTTCGTTTAGATTACGAGGAGATTTACCGAATTGATTTGTTAACTTAATGCAAAGTATCCGACTGTATCAGAACCGTATTCGGTTTCCGGCCGAGGTCTCGATGGAAAGAATTAGGCATTACAAAATATGATCAATCCTACACCACAAAAAAACGCCCCTCGTTCGCGATGAACAAGGGGCGTTTTACTTACCGACTGACTAACTAATAAAAATTAAGCGTCATTCAACGCTTCAGCTCCACCAACGATTTCGAGAATTTCCTTCGTAATCGATGCTTGACGTGAGCGGTTATATTGTAATTTCAACTCTTTTAATAAATCTCCACCATTTTCGGTAGCTTTATCCATCGCGGTCATACGAGCACCGTGTTCTGAAGCATTCGACTCCAAAACAGCCTTGTACAACTGCATCTTGATTGCCTTTGGCATTAATTCAAGAATAATTTCTTCTTCCGATGGCTCAAAGATGTAATCCGTATTTACCGGAGCTATATTTTCATCTGCCTTCTCAACCAATGGCAACATTTTCTCCGCACGAATAATCTGCGTAGCAACGTTTTTGAATTCGTTAAATACGAGAGAGACTTCGTCGTACGTACCGTTAGCAAATGCTTCCATCGCCGCCTCGGCTGCTTCACGAGCAGCGGCAAAGCTAAGATTCGCAAAAATATTCATGTGCTCACGATTCACATCTACTTTACGACGGGCAAATGCTTCAGCACCTTTCTTACCCAACGCCATAATTTTTACATTACCTTTAGCAGCTTGTGTAGCGTATTTCTCGTTAATAAGAGCAATGGCAGTTTTCACTACGTTGGCATTAAAAGCACCACACAATCCACGATCGGCGGTTACTAAAATAATCAACACATTGTTTACTTCCCGAACGGTTGTGTAAGGACTCAACGCTCCAGCATCGGTATTAGACGAAACAGTAGCAATCATCTGATTAAGCTTATTCGCGTATGGACGCATCTGCGTGATGGCATCCTGAGCACGACGAAGCTTAGCCGCCGATACCATTTTCATGGCACGAGTAATTTGCATCGTTGAATTTACCGACGTAATTCTATTTCGTACTTCTTTTAATGAAGGCATATTTCTTTAGAAAATTGGTTATTTTTGAAATTGGTGAATCAGCGAATAAAAACATTCACTAACTCACCAATTAAATAATTCACTAAATGATTAAACAGCGTATTTAGCGGCTAATTCTCTTCCGAATTTCTTGATATAATCCGTAATTTCTGTTTCCAGTTTACCAGCGGCAAGTGTCTTGATATACTCGGGCTTAGTGGCGTTCATTTGGGTTAAGAATTCGCTTTCAAATTCTTTCACACGGTCAACCGGCACTTTATCCATTACACCGTTAATCGATGCATAAATCATAGCAACCTGATCTCCAACTGGAGAGGGTGAGAATTGAGCTTGCTTCAAGATTTCTTGATTACGACGACCACGATCAATGGTCAACTGCGTAGCAGGGTCAAGATCTGAACCAAACTTAGAGAAGGCTTCCAATTCACGGAATTGGGCCTGATCAAGCTTCAAAGTACCAGATACTTTCTTCATCGATTTAATCTGAGCGTTACCACCCACACGTGATACCGAAATACCTACGTTAATTGCCGGACGAATACCTGCGTTAAACAAGTTAGACTCCAAAAATATCTGACCGTCAGTAATCGAAATTACGTTAGTTGGGATATAAGCAGAAACGTCACCAGCTTGTGTTTCAATGATTGGAAGGGCTGTTAACGAACCGCCACCTTTTACTTTACCTTTCAATGAAGGAGGCAAGTCATTCATTTGCTGAGCAATTTCGTCCGAAGAGTTAATCTTCGCCGCTCTTTCCAGCAAACGCGAGTGAAGGTAGAAAACGTCTCCAGGATAAGCTTCACGACCCGGCGGGCGACGAAGTAACAGAGAAACTTCGCGGTAAGCAACGGCTTGCTTCGACAAATCGTCAAACACTACCAATGCCGGACGACCCGTATCACGGAAGTACTCACCAATGGCGGCACCCGTAAACGGAGCAAAGAACTGCATTGGAGACGGATCAGCCGCGTTAGCAGCTACGATTACCGTATAATCCATGGCTCCGTAACGACGTAGCGTTTGCTCAATCTGCTTTACCGTTGAGGCCTTCTGACCACAAGCAACGTAGATACAAAATACTGGCTCGCCTTTATCGAAAAATTCTCTTTGATTAATGATAGCATCAATACAAACGGCAGTTTTACCAGTTTGACGATCACCAATTACTAATTCCCGCTGGCCGCGGCCAATTGGAATCATAGCGTCAATTGATTTAATACCAGTTTGAAGTGGTTCGGTTACTGGCTCACGATAGATAACACCCGGGGCTTTACGCTCCAGCGGCATATTAAACGTTTCGCCTACGATTGGTCCGTTACCGTCAATTGGCTCAGCAAGGGTATTTACAACCCGACCTATGATACCTTCACCTACTTGGATGGAAGCAATTTCACCCGTACGTTTTACGGTAGCTCCTTCCTTAATTCCGGTAGCATCTCCTAAAAGTACTGCTCCTACATTGTCTTCTTCAAGGTTCAACGCAAGTGCTTTCAAACCGTTTTCGAAGGCGATAAGCTCTCCCGCCTGTACTTTTGAAAGTCCGTAGATACGGGCAACACCGTCACCAATCTGTAATACGGTGCCTACTTCTTCTAATTCAGCTTCGGTTTTTGCTCCCGCAAGTTGCTCACGCAAGATTGCCGAAACTTCGTCTGGTCTTATTGATGCCATAAATCGTTTATAAAAATATGTTTGTCTGAAAAATTAACTGTAAAAAAAACAAACGACATTACCTTATAATAGGCAGGTTGCTTTTTCGGGTGCGAAATTAGGCACGAAATTTCACAATTCCGATATTTGAGTTAATAAATGTGGCAATTAGTTGGACTTTTCCGGTAAGGTGGCAAATGAGATTGTCAAATATATAAAGCTCAAACAATTACCATAGTTTTGTATGCATTTGTATACTAAATATTGTGCATAAAACTATGAGAATAACAATTGACTTACCCGAAGACTTGATTGCCGAAGCAATGCAATTGACTGGTTCAAAATCAAGAATAGAGGCTATAAAGAAAGCCCTTCACGAAGTAATTGAACGAGGAAAACGGTTAAAGTTACTGAACTAGTAAGGTAAAATTGATTTAGATAGCCTTCGGGACAGAACTTCGGCAATACAATTTTAGTAGCTCGGTTTGAACGGTTCGCCGCAGCGATTGGTTATTTCCTTGGAGGCAACGAGCAATCAAATCTGTTACAAATATTCATAAAGTTAGACTTAGTCTGCACCAGCGAAGTTGTACCTTCCGAATTAATTCCGACTTTACAACAGCAAAACCATACAGAACTCATTGAGAGCTTGAAATCCTTGAAGTACTTACCATACCCATTTTTTGGGAGGGAGTCAGAGCGTTACAACGACTAAACCTCCAAAATGGAACTGACATGGTTAGACATACTTCCCTGAAATTGGTGGAGATATAATAAAGTCCCATCAAATCTTAATCCGATACGGCTTATTTAATTTTCTCTCCAACAATCCATTTGCCTCTTTATCGTTGATAAATTCTTCTTTTTCAGGATTCCACGTCAGCGGGCGTTTGAGTTCGTACGCAATATTTCCGATGTTGCAAACAGTCGCCGTCCGGTGACCAATTTCTACGTCGCAAAGCGGTTTGTTGCGAGACTGCATACAGTCTAAGAAATCATCGTAATGGGTTTTCGTTTTAGGAAGCAGCACGTCATTACCTTTTGGCTTAACGTTCTTTAGGTTTTCAGGTAAATCCAAAAACGAACGAGAGATATCGATTGTGCCTTCCGTTCCAATAAACCGAACGGCGTTTCCACGGTCGAAGTTTTCGTGCTTCATTACAATACCGTTGGCGTATTCGTATTGCAGACCTTTTACTTCTTTATTCAAATCAAAATCCGTTGGCGGATTCATAGAAACGGGTCCAGTGCCATCCATGCCCAACGCCCACTGAGCAATATCGTACATATGAGCACCCCAATCTGACATATAACCACCACCAAAAGGCTTATACTCCCGCCATTTTGCCCAAAATTCGTCTTTAAGCGTTGGGGCGAGCAATTCGTTGTACGGAGCATCGGCATTTGGTCCGAGCCACGTTTGCCAATCCAAGTGAGCAGGAATCGGTTGAGCTTCGAAGTCAATATCTTTGGGTGGGTTTCCGACGCAAACCAGTATTTCTTTAATATCTCCAATGTAGCCGTTGCGTACTAATTCGCTGCCTTTTCTGAAATATTCCTGAGAGCGTTGCATACTTCCCGTTTGGAAAACGCGGCTATTTTTTCGCGTAGCATTTACCATGGCACGGCCTTCTTTTACGGTCAGTGAAAGTGGTTTTTCGCAGTAAATATCCTTTCCCGCCTGAGCCGCCTGAACTGCTTGTACGGCGTGCCAATGATCGGGCGTAGCAATCACTACCGCATCAATACTTTTATTAGCAAGCAGTTCGGGGTAGTTACCGAAAACTTGTACGTCTTTATCACTTACTTTACCCCCCGCTTTTTGGACAGCTTTGCGGTGAACGTCGAGCAGTAGGTTTCGTTTTGCCTCGTGTGGATCAGCGATTGCCAATACGTTGATGCGTCCGGTATTTACGAACCGGTTTAATAGCCCACGCCCTTGTTTTCCAGCACCAATAAAACCGAGGTTTATTTTATCGCTCGGAGCAAGAAAACCGTTACCAAGAACATGGCGTGGTACAATAAAAAAAGAAGAAAGTAACGCCGACTTTTTAATAAAGTCCCGACGATTAACGGAGTTATTCATTTTGTAATTTTTTAGTTGAATAGAATGATATTTTAAAGATAGACTTTTTCGCTGGAATTAGAAACGGTGCGGTCTTAGCTTTAGTGAATTTCCAAAATACCTCCCCTAAATTTGAAGAATCAGCAAGCCTTTTTCAAGAGTAAAATATTAACCCCCTTGACAAAATTTTCTTTGGCTTCGAACAAGCAGTAAAATCAACTTCCTATATCAGTTTCGTACAAAAGGACATTCAATCAAGTTGAATTTGGAGAAATTGAAAGAAGTTACTGTAGTGAATGGCTTTATAAACCTTCACGTTCTACCTTGCAGTGTAAAACAACACTCTGTCTATGCCCATCAGAAAAATACTCGCCCGAAAACGTATTGCCTTGGTAGCCCACGACAATAAGAAAGTTGAACTAATTGAATGGGCAAAGTACAACAAGAACACGTTAACAAAGCATCAACTTTTTGCTACGGGAACAACCGGAATGCTCATCGAAGATACCCTTGACGTACATATTACAAGGCTTTTGAGCGGTCCGCTTGGTGGCGATCAGCAGATTGGGGCGTTGATTGCCGAAGGCAAAATAGATATGTTGATTTTCTTTTGGGATCCGATGTCTGCTCTACCCCACGATCCTGATATTAAAGCGTTACTGCGTTTGGGGGTAACGTGGAATATTCCCATCGCGATGGATCGTTCTTCGGCGGACTTTATGCTAACATCACCGTTGATGAACGAAGATTACGAAGTTATTTTACCCAATTATAATACGTACTTGAAGCGGCAGGTTTAGAATTTACTTCACCAGTTCCTAAGCTTCTTTTGCGTAGTGATTATAATCAGTGAGGAGTTGGTTCAAGAATTTCAAATCACTCAAATCTGTCTGAATTGTCAACAGCTCTTTGATACGAGTAGCGAGTAGTTTTATTATTTCAGCATCGTCGTGACCCGCCGTTTCGGCGTAGTACTTAATTTTATTTAAATCACCATCGGAGAGCCGCATCACCTCAGGAAATTGCGGTTCATAATTTTGACTATAATCAGCGTACGCAATCACGGTATCTTTCAGGCTCACTTGTTGCTCTTTGGTAGAAATTAGTACTGTATTTGCCGCCATGTCCCCAATGCGTTGACTTTTGGGCGTTATCGCAATCACTGTAAGTCCTATAAACGGACTTATAATACCAACTACCCCCAACAGAGGATTAATAAAAGATAATAACATCAGTAACCACACATCTACCAAATTAAAAAGCCACCGAGTAGCACACTGATAAACCGACGGCAAATTCCCCTCGATACTTATCACCCGAATCCGCATCAGCCATTTGCCAAGCGTTTGCCCTTTATTGAGCCATTCAAACAGGAAGGTGTACAGTAAAAACGGAATGACGGCTAATGACATTATGAAGTCATTTTCACCAAACGTAATGGACATAGATAAAAAATAAATAACCTTAATAAATAAGTCAATTATGAATGCTAACGCCCGCTTACCAATATTAGCAATTTCAAATCCCAATGGGATATTAATATAAGTGGGAACGTTGAATAATTTGGAGGCCATTGTTTAACATTAAAAAAAGAGTAGCAAATGAATAAATATCTATTCTTTTTTTTGATAAATTGACAGAAAATAGGTTTGATTTTACTTTGTAGTTCACATAAATAGGTTTCTTCGGGTGTTTGCATGAGAGAAAGCACATTTATTTTCAGGAATAAAACACGTTGGGAAAGCGTAGAAAGCGGGGAGGAGAAGTCCAGTGATGAGCTTGCCGATGACTTCGTGGAATTAGTGAGTGATTTATCCTACGCCAAAACTAATTATCCGAGCAGTCAACTTACTGCGTACCTCAACTCCTTATCCAGTCGACTTTACAAACGCATTTTTCTTGGTTTCAAGCAAGACAGCAACCCCCTTGCCATATTTTGGAAGAAAGATTTCCCCTTGCTGTTGGGGCACCGCAAATACGTTTTATGGTTTGCCACGGGGCTTTTCCTAACGTTCTGCGTGTTAGGTTATATTTGCTCAATCGTGGAAGAAAATTTTGTCATCGGTATTTTAGGGAACGAATACGTCAATATGACTTCACAGAATATCTCCGAGGGAAAACCCTTCGGCGTTTACGAATCGGAGTCACCGCTATTGATGTTTATGAAGATTTTGACGAATAACCTCATCGTTGGTTTGCTTGTTTTTGCTTCGGGAATCCTGCTCGGCTTAGGTTCGGTTTATTACACGTTTACCAACGGTATTATGATTGGGGCATTTTTCTCGCTCTTCATTTTGCAAGGACTCGGACTCGATGCCATTTTTGTTATTATGCTTCACGGTACGTTTGAATTAATGGGACTTATTCTGGAATGTACCGCCGGACTAATCCTCGGCCTCAGTTTTTTATTCCCGAAAACCCTCAGCCGTAAACGAGCATTTATGACGGGGCTTTCTGAAAGTGCCCGTATTTACATTGGAGCAATTCCGTTTACGTTTATGGCGGCGGTGATTGAAAGTTTTGTCACGTATTTGGGTCGTGGCGGCATTCAGGGAAGCAGTCCCGCTTTACTGATACCGCTTGGGTTCGTATTTATCGCCTCATGGGTTGTTGTAATCTGGTATTTTTACATCTACCCAAACAAGGTAAAAAAGCAATATCCTTACCACAGTTATTTACAGCAATTCTATGATTAAAAAAATGCTGCTGGGGTTATGGATTTGTGCATTCACGCTGACGTTTCAATCCATCAATGCCCAGACGGAAACACCCGTTTCGGAGAAAGAAGTGGAGAAGTTGAAGAAAGCCGAAGACGATTTATGGTACGCTGATTTACCGCTTCCCGAAGAGCAAAAGTCTTCTACTCAAAGGGAAGTAGAAATACCCGACTGGGTTCCTCTGGCGTTCAAAGCAATTATATGGTCCGTGATTACGGCAGTTCTGAGTTATATCATTTACCTCATCGTTCAGCAAATCCGGTTGAATAAGTCAGCGGGGAACGAAATCATTGACGACGATATAGAAATTGAATCAGCAGAAAAACTGAGCCGAATCGACTTCCGAAAATCCATTCAACAAACGCTCGCAAAAGAGAATTACCGACTCGCCGTCCGGTTCTATTATTTGTGGGTGATTCAACAACTGAGCGACGACAAGTCGATTACTTTCAGCAAGAATAAGACCAATCAGATATACGTGCGGGAGTTGACAAAAAATCAACGTATTTCCGATGAAATCGGTACTAGTTTTAAAACCTGCACCCGACTTTACGAATACGTTTGGTTCGGTAATTTTGCGGTGGACAAAAACCGTTTTGAAGAAATTGAACCGCAGTTTTCTTTCATTTTAAATCGAACTACCAGATGAAGAAAACGATAACTTTACTTGTTGGTTTACTCATAATACTAACAGTTTACGGCTGCGATAACCGCCGTTTTTCCAAGTATTTCACCATGTCTAATACATCGTACAAGCCCTACGACAATAAGTTTTTTTACGATGAATTAAAGAAACTGGACGAGACATTCACGGAGAACGAAACTGGCCTGAATAGTTACAAAAGCAAAATCTGGGGTAAAAAAGAAATCAAGGATACTAACACCATTTTCGTGTTGATGTCGCCACGTTTCTTCCCAAATCAAAGTGAAGTCAAAACGCTGAAAGAATTTATTTCACGCGGGAATAACGCCATTATATTATCTTACTCCATCAATAAAATCCTGCGGGATTCACTGTTTTATCAAGTGGATGATTCCAACAGTTTTCACAACTATTTCATGCCCAGTTTAGAGCGGAGAAACTATCGATTTGCGTGGAAAAATGCCGGCGATGGTTCGCTCAACAATACGGAATATCGATTTCCCGGACACACACCATTGTCCACTCCGCTAGATTCCGTTTACGAATTGAGTAATAATATCGTTTCTAACATCAAACCGCTTTTAGTTGGTGATGAAGGAATACCACGAATGCTAAAAATGACCTGCGGTGAGGGGAAAATATATTACAGTAACTCGCCGATGATGTTCAGCAATTATTTCCTGCTGCACAAAAACAATTATCGGTTCCTGAACGAATTCATCAACGAAACCGAACTCGATACACGCCACATAATCTGGGACAATCATTACCGAAGACGAGAGTCAAAGGGTGAGCAACCCTCTACCCTTTCTCGGGTTTTGGGAATCATTCACCAATATCCACCCTTGACGTGGGCTTTTTACACCCTTTTGGTCGGGTTGGCGTTGTTTATCTTAATTTATTTCCGCCGAACTTTGCAACAAGTTGATATAATTCCACCGCTAAAAAATTCAGCATTGGGTTTTACAAGTGTATTAAGCAATCTGTATTGGAACCGTCAGGATCACGCCGCAATCGCTCACAAAATAGTACAACATTTACACGAATACCTCTACACTAAATTTCAGATTTACAACAAGGATTTTACGCTTGAAAATATTAAAAAAGTCGCCACAAAAACAAATGTTGATAGACTATTGATAAAAGACTTAATGCACCAAATAGAACAACTTAATAATGGAACTAAGGTAGATAAAGACTTTTTAAACAGCCTCTATTTTAACGTGAGGAAGTTTTATAAGCATACAGGCGAATAAATTTTCGTCCTATTTGTTCACGGGCGAAAAATTTTCACCTCAACGATTAAAATATATGGAAGAACAACAGATACCTTTTGAGAACCGGCTCGAAATTGAGAAATTATTGACCGCCGTAGAGCAGTTAAAAACCCAACTCGGACGCGTAATTTCGGGACAAAGCGACGTAATAGATTTACTGCTCGTCGGATTATTGTGCGATGGTCACGTACTACTTGAAGGCGTACCCGGCGTTGCCAAAACAATGCTCTCAAAACTGATGGCAAAATCGCTGGATATTTCGTTTCGACGGTTACAGTTTACGCCTGATTTAATGCCGTCGGATGTACTAGGAACGTCAGTTTTCAATCCCAAAACATTGGAGTTTGAATACAAGCCAGGACCCGTTTTTAGCAATTTCATTTTGATTGACGAAATCAATCGTTCGCCCGCAAAGACGCAAGCGGCATTATTTGAATTGATGGAAGAACGCCAAATCACGATTGACGGAACGTCCTACCCGATGCAGGAACCATTTATGGTAGTGGCGACGCAAAACCCGATTGAACAAGAAGGAACATACCGACTTCCCGAAGCTCAACTTGACCGTTTTTTATTGAAAGTGGTGGTCAATTATCCAAGCTTTGAGGAAGAACTCGAGATGCTGAAACGATTCAATTATCAAAAAGCTACCGATTCGATTGTTGATTTCCAACCCGTACTTTCTCAGGAGAAGTTGATTGAATTACGGCAACTAGTAAAAGCCGTTTTGATGGACGATAATTTGCTCAAATACATTGCCCAAATCACGCAGGTAAGCCGCTCGAATAATCAACTCGAACTTGGTATTTCTCCACGTGCCGCAATTGCTTGGATGACAGCCTCAAAAGCGTACGCCGCTTTACAAGGACGTGATTTTGTAACGCCAGACGATATAAAGTCTATCAGCAACGCCGTATTAAGACACCGTCTTATTCTTACGCCCGACGCCGAAATGGAGGGTATCACCGCTGACGAATTACTGGAGGGTATTATCAACAAAACGGAAATCCCACGCTAAATATCAACGATGCACTTTTTACGTTCATTTTACCTAACCAACCGCTTCTTCGTCGCTCTTGCGGCAAGCGTTGCATTAATGTGCTTTGGCATGTTATTTACGCCTCTATTTTGGGTAGGAAAAACGGGTATTTTCCTGCTGATTAGTGGAGTAATAATTGAGTGTATAATACTATTTTGGAAGAAAGAACCGATTGATTTTAAACGAGAGTTACCCACCAAACTGAGTAACGGAGACAACAACAATATTCAATTTTTCATCGAAAACAAATTAACTAAAAATCTAAATATCAAGCTCTTAGAAGATTTCCCAGAGCAACTACAACTCCATGATTGGAGTAAAGAGTTTGAACTCCAACCAAGGCAGAAGCAGCGACTTCATTACACCGTAAATCCCGTAACTCGCGGCGAATACAATTGGCAAAGTAGTCAAGTGTATCTCGAAACAACCCGCTTCCGGTTTGTAGCTCGCCGTTGCATTTTCCCCACTGATGAAACAGTTTCGTGCTATCCGTCTTTCGAGCAATTTAAAGAACTCCAGATTTCAGCGTTGGTAAACCGTTACAACGAGGCAAACTCTACCATGATTCGGAAGATCGGGCAAAGTCTCGAGTTTGAACAAATAAAAAACTACGTTGGCGGCGACGACTTCCGACATATCAACTGGAAGGCAAGTGCCAAGCAAGGGAAGCTCATGCTGAACCAGTATCAAGAAGAACGCAGCCAAGACATTTATTCGGTTATTGATTTAGGACGAAATATGCAGCAACCGTTTAACAATCAAACGCTTTTAGATTACAGCATAAACGCTTCGCTGGCTTTGACAAAAACCGTACTTAGCGTAAAAGACAAAGTAGGGTTAATCACATATTCGGCAGATGAGTGCACCGTTTTACCACCACGCAGCGATGTAAATCAATTTAAAAAGGTCAATGAGAAACTGTACAATATTTCAAGCGACTTTCAAGAGTCAAGTATGGAGCGACTGTACCGTTTTGTGCGTTACCGCGTAAGGCAACGGGGGCTTTTCGTCATTTTCTCAAACTTTGACACCATCCAGTCTTTACACCGGAATTTATCCTATTTACGGGCTATCGCTAAATATCACTTAGTCTTATTGGTCATTTTTGAAAATTCCGAACTTGAGTCATACGCCAAAGAAACCGCCACTGACGTAAAAGATATTTACAACAAGACGATGGCAAAACACCTGCTTTTTCAAAAGCGTTTGATTGCGAAAGAAATTGGTAAATATGGAATCCAGAGCTTGGTCACTAAACCCGAAAAACTAAGTATAGACTTGATAAATAGCTACTTAAATATTAAGAAACGGCAGATGTTATAAAAATATCCCTCGTTCTATAACATTACTAATAAGTACGTTAAGTTAAGGCTACAAATGGGATGGTATTTTCAATTCGATGAAAATACTCGTTGTTGTATTTTCTCTGTCGTTCCTTTCGCTCGCATCTTCCGCCCAGTTCGCGTTTACCCTGAAGTCAGGGACGGCATTTAACGGCTATAAAGATGCACAAACACCGAATAACCAAGGAGCTCGCTTTTCGGCGAGCGAATAACTTTACTCCTACGCAACCCATTCCTTTTTTTCGAACGGAAACTTCGTATTTATTGAGCAAAAAGTACTGACTTGCCGTAATCGCCGTACCGTTAAATTTCGATTATACGAAAATGACAGCGACCCAATTCGGTTTTTTGAAAGGTAGTCACCTGAAATCAAAGTCGCCGCCCGGTTTCCCGAACGACGATTTTATTTATAGAAAAGAGGAAGAATAAAAAACCTTATTTATAATTGATCGATTTGTCTAGCTGAGCCTATCGAAGCCCACGACAATAAATACCCAAATTCAGGGCTACCTTCGGCAAGCCGCCCACTCAGAATAACACTCAAATAAAGGACTAATCCCTAAACTCAAATGTACTGATTAATGATCATTTCGTAGTACTCCTGTTTACCACTTATTTGAGCGGGTTCGCCTACTTCGTGAGCAATATCTCTTAAATCCGAAAGACTCAATTCGCCTTTTTCAAAAGCTGCACCTTTGCCACTTCCAAACGAAGCATAACGATCAGCACGAAGCTTTTTGTACGGTGATTTCTCTAAGATATCATTCGCAATTATTAACGCCCGGGCAAAAACATCCATTCCTCCAATATGAGCAATAAATATGTCGTCTAAGTCGGTAGAGTTACGTCGGGTTTTTGCGTCGAAGTTGATACCTCCGGGGCTAATTCCGCCGCCTTCCAGAATGATTAACATTGCTTCGGTAATTTCAAATAAATCAATGGGAAATTGGTCCGTATCCCAACCGTTTTGGTAATCGCCGCGATTGGCATCAATAGAACCCAACATTCCAGCACCAACCGCCATTTGCAGTTCGTGAGCAAACGTATGACCCGCCAATGTAGCGTGATTGACTTCAAGGTTCAACGCAAAGTCGTCTTGTAAACCGTACTGATTTAAAAATCCGAGAACCGTTTGAGCGTCGAAGTCATATTGGTGCTTAGATGGTTCGGCGGGTTTTGGCTCGATATAGAATTTACCGCCAAAACCATTGGCACGACCGTAATCACGAGCCATTCCCAAAAACTGTCCCATGTGGTCAAGTTCGGCTTTTGTATTAGTATTTAATAAAGACATATATCCTTCTCGACCACCCCAAAAAGTGTAGCCACTTCCGCCTAATTCAACCGTAGCATCAATACAATTTTTCACTTGTAATCCGCTATGGGCGACCACCTCAAAATTTGGATTGGTAGAAGCACCGTTCATATAACGGGGGTTCGAGAACAAATTTGCCGTTCCCCAAAGTAATTTACAGCCGCTCGCCTTTTGCTTTTCTTTGGCATAATCCACCATTTTGCGAAGGTTACTTTCGTATTCCTTCAACGAGCTTCCTTCTGGCGACATATCCACGTCATGAAAACACCAATATTCCGCCCCAATTTTTGTAAAAAACTCAAAAGCTGCATCCATTTTATCATGAGCAGCACCAAGAGCATCCGAATTTGTGCGAGCGTCCCACGGAAAAACCTTTGTTCCAGGGCCGAACGGATCGCCACCCGTTCCGCAGAAAGTATGCCAATAAGCTACCGCAAATTTGAGGTGCTCTCGCATGGTCTTTCCCGCCACAACTTTTTCGGCATCGTAAAATTTGAACGCCATCGGATTATCAGATTCACGACCTTCAAACACGATTGGTTTCTTTATTGACGGGAAATATTCTTTATCTCCGAGGGTTAATGAGAGTTTTGACATAATGTATTTTGAATGATGATAAGTAGTATCTCAAAGATACTATATTTTCAAGTTCAAGTTATACTATTGAGATATTAAGTGTCAAAAATACACTAATTGTTTTTAATTACAATTAATGGGATAGAAGAAATTATATTTCAGATTCTTGCCAGACTGTACTTAACCACTGCCGGGGTTAGCGACTACCAGCGGGATTTAACGTAAAAACACCTCAAACTCGGAGGGAAACTCAGATACTAAAGATTCCACCCCTTCTACTGCACAAATAGTGCAGTAGACTTAGTTACTTTTGGTGTAAAAGCTAACCATTGCTATTGATGCTAAAAACTATAGTCTTTCTTTTTCCAAACCTCACCGGACACCTAAATCCCACACTTCAGATAGCAGCAGAACACAAAGAAGTTGGAGACAAGGTTTTTTATGCAGGAACTTTTGATGTTATACCATTTACAAAAAAGCACGGATATGATTTCTACTCTTTAAATTCATTACCTTTTGCAACTGGTTTTGAAGATGCTATACACGAGGATAAAAAAGAGAAATGGCTTGAAAGTCTATTAGATAGATATTCTGACAAGAGCTACAAACAAAGAAAAGCAGATATAAATGGACTTATTAATGAATTAAACCCTGATTTGATTTTCTTAGGCGAATTTAATTATTCCGATTTCATTCTGCTTTATCAATATTCAGAGGGCAGGAAAATTGTGCCTTTACAAACAAAGTTTCCGATGTATTTTAACGAGAGCGTACCGCCACTAAATACGTTTGCATTTCCAAGCCCAAAAGCTAAGGTTTTGTGGAGAAAGTATTTTTTTTAGACGAAACCTAAAAGAAATTTGGCAACGCATTAAGTATTTTGGAAAAGTGATTTGGGCATACTCAAACAAAGGTTTAAAGAAAACGGACTTCCTGAAAAATACAGTATAAATACAAAAAAGGTATTTATACCTACGTTTAATAATTTAGAAGAATGGTTCTTGGTAAAAAAAGAACTTGATTTTGAAGAGCAGGTTTTGCACTCTTGGCAGAAATATGTTGAGCCAATGATTAATGTTGGTAGAGAAGAAGTAATAACTCAGGCATGCCAAAAATTTGTAGCACAAGCAACCGAAGGAGGAATGAATAAACTAATCTACTGCTCTTTGGGTACAGTTTTAAAGACACGTACTAAAGGAAAAACTGCCTTAGCTTTTTTTCAGAAACTTATCGACATTGCCTCAGAACAGCCCCACTATTGGTTTTATGTTGCAGTAGATAAAGATTACCTGAAAACCTTAAAGCCAAAATCTCAGAACATTAAATTAGTAGCCTTTGCTCCGCAAATCTATTTATTGAAAAACGCTGATTTATTTCTGACACATGCAGGACCGGGTTCTATTTTTGAAGGTGTAGCAACTCATGTACCTATGTTACTTTTTCCCCTAAACAAAAAGTGGGACCAAAACGGCACAGCCGCCAGAGTGGTATATCATGGCTTGGGTCAAAAATCTGATTTAAGAGTGTGTTTTGGAATTTAAACATTTTGCATTAAAGTAAGAACCAGCTACCTTGTTATCGACTAAAACATAAGGTAATGAAAACAAATTTCTCTGAATTCTCTGATTCTCAGTGGGAAGGTA
>Ga0222709_1000064_pt1 | contig 47564 bp, 41 predicted proteins | sample AntAcemetage1692_FD_179822 | JGI IMG/M metagenome (GOLD analysis project Ga0222709, IMG submission 179822) | Saline water microbial communities from Ace Lake, Antarctica - #1692 | ecosystem: Environmental > Aquatic > Non-marine Saline and Alkaline > Saline | place: Antarctica: Ace Lake...
AATTTGTCCGTAACTTTCGATAAAGTTGTTCATTTGTGTTTAGATGATTGCTAGTCAAATAAATATACGGCTTTTAGTAGCCAAAATGAACAGCTCTTTTCAATATTCTACAAATGCACCACGAGTTCTTTAAGTAAATTTTATTAAATTATATGACAAATATACTTTACATTTCAGGATTAACAAAAGCCAAGATAACCTTGAGGTAAGTAAACAGGATGAACGGAAAGTACGCGGGGTAAAGTCGATAAAATCTTATGAGAATGAGGTCTGAAGCCTTCCGGAGTTAAACGAAGAGGTTGTTTACATAGAGTTTTGTTCCTCAAGTAGGATTTGGGTGAGGACAGACTCGGTTTGATTTGGGTCAAACCCACTATTTACGCGAGGATGATAAAGTAATCGGATTAATTCCTTATCAATTTTATTGTAGTCAGTAACAAGCGTCCACTTCTGTTGGAAAATGCTGTCAATATACTTGTCAGAATCGCGGGCGAGGCCCAAAGACTGAGTGAGTTCTTCCCTTAATAAATGCCTTTGAGCAAGGGGTTCAGCTCGGTATATATCAACGTACATATACCCTCTTATTATGTTGTTATTACCGTTCCAAAACACCGAAAAAAGTCCCCAATTACCCTCTGCGTTAGACTTCTGCGAAGGAAATATTTTTGAGTATTCAGTCCCGCTACCAAAATAAATGTAAAAATTAGAAACTGTTGAGTCGGTTACTATTTCAATTCCGAAACCGTCTGTAATAAGCGTATTTAATTCCGAAGTCACTTTTAATAGCTCATTATTTAAGGCTTTAGTAGGTGCTCCTCCCACAAAGACTTTCATGTCATTGTTTCCCCACTTACGGGTAATTTTACTTGCATTACCAAATTCAAAACCTAAGGCTACCTCTTTAAAATAGCTTACTACGTCCTTGTTAAAAGCGGTTAGTTCTGAATTGGGTGCGATTGGAGTGACAGAATCTTCAACGGAACAAGAGGTAAAGTAAAAGACCGTAAAAAGCAGAAGTATGAAGTTTTTCATTCAGGTTTTATATGCTGTTATGAGTATAAAACTATTGATTTAATGTCAGATTTTTTATGCAGCAAGACAAAAAATAGTTAACTCATTAATTGGCTGTCATGACAGTTAACAACTGTTAGTTAGTTTAGAGTATCTCGCAGTTAAAAACTGCGAAAGCAACCACAGAAAAGTAGATAGACATTTCTAAACGTGTCGAAATAAATATAAAGCTTCCCTATCTTACCATTTCATTCCTGTTAACAATATAACTGATGATTAGTTTTTTTCTGTCTGTCGCGATATTAATCATAGGGTACTTTGCGTACGGGGCTTTTTTGGAGAAAATTTTTGGTATAAGGGAAGACAACGCAACTCCTGCTATGCGGCTCGCCGATGGTGTTGATTTTGTAGTGTTACCAAACTGGAAGGTCTTTCTTATTCAGTTTTTAAATATCGCTGGACTCGGTCCCATTTTTGGAGCTATTGCCGGAGCTATGTTCGGACCCGCTGCCTTTCTTTGGATTGTGTTTGGGAGTATTTTTGCGGGAGCCGTACACGATTATTTTTCGGGAATGCTTTCTTTACGCCACGATGGTAAAAGTATCAGCGAAGTTGTCGGGATTTACATGGGAAAAAATGCTAAACAACTCATGCGTGTTTTTACGGTACTTTTATTGATTTTTGTGGGAACGGTCTTCTTGGTTGGTCCCGCAAAAATACTCGACGGTATGACCAACGGATTACTTTCGGTTTGGGGGTGGGTTGCCATTATTTTGGTTTATTACTTCCTCTCTACGCTACTTCCCATTGACAAAGTAATCAGTAAAATTTACCCACTTTTTGGCGTTGCTATGTTATTGATGGCAATTGGTTTGCTTGGCGTATTATTGTTTGGAGATTACCATATTCCTGAATTGACTCCAGCAAACCTCAGAAATATGACCGCCAACCCTGATGCTACGCCATTATTCCCGATTCTCTTTGTGACAATCGCGTGCGGAGCAATTTCTGGTTTTCATTCAACCCAATCGCCGTTGATGGCACGTTGTATGAAAAACGAGAAATCGGGTAAAGTAATCTTTGCCGGAACCATGATAACCGAAGGAATTGTAGCACTTATTTGGGCGGCGGTTTCCATGACTTTTTTCGGTTCTGTGGAAGAGTTGAATCAGGCGATGTCTCTAAACGGAAACAACGCCGCTTGGGCAGCAAACGAAATTTCATTAAAAATGCTCGGACCAATCGGCGGAATTTTAGCACTCCTTGGTATTGTTGCTGCTCCTATTACATCAGGCGATACGGCTTTCCGCTCGGCGAGGTTGATTATTGCAGACGCGTTCGATGTTTCGCAAGTTAAGTTCTCCAAGCGATTATTTTTGAGCATTCCGCTTTTTTGTATCGCTTTTGCCTTGACTCAAGTCGAGTTTGGAATCATTTGGCGGTATTTTGCTTGGAGCAATCAGACGCTTGCCGCAATCGTTCTCTGGACAATCACCATTTATTTAGTGAATGAAGGTAAAAACTATTGGGTAGCCCTTTTACCCGCAGTATTCATGACCGTTGTGTGTTCGTCTTATATCTTAATTGCTCCCGAAGGCTTTCAGTTGCCGCACTTAATTTCGTACACTTTATCTGGCGTATTTACCATTTTGATCATCGTGTGGTTCGTCTTTCAGAATAAGAGTTATCTTTTCAGAAATAGCTACGTTTAAATTCAGTTGAATCTTACTTTTTATTCCCTCACCCCAAATTTATACACCGTTGTAGTCGTGTAAGTCTCTCTTGGAAGTAAAACCGTATTCGGGAAATCTGGTTGATTCGGAGCGTCAGGGTAATGCTCAGTTTCGAGACAAAAGCCGTAGCGTTTTTTGTAAATCTTGCCGTTTTTTCCGGTCAACGAACCGTTGAGGAAATTCCCTGAATAAAACTGTACGGCGGGTTCGGTGGTGAATACTTCGAGCGTGCGTTTTGAGGTTGGTTCGTATACCTTCGCAACAGACTTGAGTTTGTTAGATTCATCCGTAAAAACCCAAGCGTGGTCGTAGCCGCCGCCCAAAACTATCTGCGTATCCGTTGTATCATTGATGCGTTTGCCAATGCTTTCCATTTCTGTAAAGTCGAAAGGAGTTCCTGCAACCGGACGCAGCTCTCCGGTCGGAATCAAGCCTTTATCAACGGGTAAAAACTGATCGGCGGCAAGCATAACTTCGTGTCCTAAAATATCACGTTTTACGTTTCCGGTTAAATTGAAGTACGTATGATTTGTGAGATTCACGACCGTTGTTTTATCGGTGGTGGCTTGGTAATCAATTTGTAAAGAGTTATTGTTTTTTAGCGTGTAAATTACTTCTACGCTTAGTTTCCCTGGATAGCCTTCTTCGCCGTCGTTAGAGATATAACTCAGTTTCAACCCTACTTCTTCTTCCTCAACGGGCTGAGCGGTCCAAACCACCTTATCAAAGCCTTTCAGGCCACCGTGCAAAGCATTTTCTCCGTTATTTAGGGGGATATTATATTCCGTTCCGTCAAGTGTAAACTTACCCTTCGCAATACGATTTCCGTAACGGCCAATCAACGCTCCGAAGTACGGAACACCGTTAAGATAACCTTGTAGATTTTCCATTCCCAAAACCACATCTTCGTAATTTCTGGTACTGTCAGGAGCAGTCCACGAAACGATTATTCCTCCATAGTTGGTAATTTTTACGGTCATACCTTGCGTATTCACTAAAGAGTAAATGTCAACGGCGACGCTATCGGCGGTTTGTCCGAAAGGAGCGGAGGTAATTGAGGCAGTTTGCATAGTTTTTTCTTCCGAATCACGGCACGATTGAAAAAATATTGTGGCGATGACGATTAATAAAATTGTAAAATGATTTTTCATGTTTTAGATAATAAATTACCTTGAGAATAGATATCCTTGTAAATTTACGGTACAAAAATTTGTTCTCTCATGCTTTCTGTTCAAAATCTCAGTTTTAGTTATCAGTCGAACAGGTTATTCAACTTTCCTGATTTGAAAGCCATTGTTAACGAACCAACGTTGATTCTGGGAAATTCGGGAAAGGGTAAGACTACACTTTTGCATTTACTGGGACTTTTACTGAAACCCGAAAGCGGAAGCATCATAATCGACAACGTAGAAATTACTGGATTATCGGCTAAGGAAACTACACAGTTTCGAGCGGAAAATGTGGGCATTATTTTTCAGCAGCCGCATTTTATTTCCTCGTTAAATGTAGTGGATAACTTACTCGTCGCTAATTATTTGAGCGATAAAAAGTTACAGATAGGAAAGGCAAAGTCATTGGCAGATGAACTCGGTTTTGATGAACTATTAAACAAGAAAATTAATCGCCTTAGCGGCGGCGAGCAACAGCGAGTTGGTATTGCCCGGGCGTTGATGAATAACCCTAAAATAGTACTCGCCGACGAACCTACTTCAAGCCTCGACGATGATAATTGCGAGCGAGTAATCAATCTCTTGACCGAACAAACGAAAGCAATTGGTGCGGCTCTCATTATTGTTACGCACGATGGACGGCTGAAAGAACGGTTCGGGAAGCAGGTTCAATTGGTTTGAGGTTTTATATCCTACCTATTGATGTCATCAATAGGTAGGGATTACGTCACCATTAATGAGCATTTCCTCCCCATTTCTATCTTTTGATAAAATGATTCATATAATGCATGAACTAAATCATGTACTTTTAGTGCAAGAACAACCATAGTAGATGTACCGCATCCTTGCAATTGATAACGATGAAATCTGGCAATTAAAGCTTCAAATAATACTTGAAGAACTTGGGCATAAGGTGGACATAGCTTCCTCGCTCAAAATGGCTTCGCAAATGTTGCTGACGTTTTCTTACGATATATTCTTTACGGAGGTTATGTTACCCGATGGTCTGGCAACGCAATACTTCACCGATAATCCTACTTCTGAACCGGTAATTTTTTATTCCGAGGTTTCGGATAAAGTCTTTGCTGATCAAACCGTTCAGTTTCCCAACGCATTGTTTTACGTTAAACCGTTAAATGTTCTTTCGGTTCATACAGCCATTGAGACATTGATAAAAAATGTAAAAAAGCAAACAGACAATTCATTAATTGAGGCAACATTACCCGTTTCTGTTCACTACGGTACTGTTAATCTGTTACAATTAAAAAATATTAAATGGATTACCGTAGAAGGAAATTACACGACTATTGTAACAACTGAGAAGAGGTACGTTCAAAAAGTATCTTTGAAGAAAATAAAGATACTTCTGGACGAGCGGTTTGTCCAAATAAATAAAACGACGGTTATCAACAAGCTTTTTATAACTAATGTTAACGCACAGAAAAATGAAGTTAATATCGGGAAAGAGGAGTTTAACATCAGTCGGGCTTATCGTAAAGCATTCATTCAGCACTATTTTAGTTCTTGAATTATCAACGCAAAACAACCGGTTCTTAGCTATTACAAAATGATGGATTAAAGCTGTGCAGTTGAACTTCGTTACCCAGCGTTCTTAACGTAAGGCTGTTACTCAACGCCAAACTGTGGGGGTGGTACACGTCAATCCAGAACCCATTCTTTCAGGCATCGAATTTGGTGTGAACGGCGATATGATACTTGGTTTTACGAACCGGTTTGCCTCATAAGTAGGAGTAAAAACTATAACCTGACCTCGAATACGGTACTCATTGACGAAGTCTCGGGGTATTACTTAGAGCCGAGCGAGGTGTTTCTACAACTTTTTTAGGTTAGTAATTACTGCATAAATAGGGTAAACATAGTTTATATTAAACGGGTCAAAACCTCTTCTTGCATGTTGTCACCTTTTGTTTGTTTTACTGTTCCGTTTTTGCTTTTTTTAATGTCGGGGAAGTAGCCCGAGTTTCACTGATTATTTTTTCTGGCAAAATAAAGCCCAAGAACTTCAACAAACCATTTTATATGCAAACGTCAAGCAAGTTTACTGTCTATTTAGCAATAGGAGTCGAGCAAGAAACCTTTTTGAAAAACTTATCATCTGCGTATACTTTAAAAGTAGATTCGTCTGACGTAGAGTGTCCGGTGGTTACTATTGAAGGTAAAGGCAGTTTCTTTGAGAAGCAGCTAAAGTTGAAACCCCGTGATATGCGTATTTTAGGATATCTTCGTAAAGGTTTGACCTACAAAGAAATAGCCGTTAATGAAAATATTACAATTGACGGAGTACGTTATTACACCAAAAAGTTGTACAGAAGATTAAACGTCCGCAATGCCCGTGCTGCTATCGGGAAGTTCTTCTAAATCACTACTTAAATTAATAAGCGTGTGAATAAGTCAACCAAAAGGTCAGCCTAAAGCTGATCTTTTGGTATTTACAGGTATTCTGTTTGATATAAAATCAGATTGGTATCACTAACTTTATATTATTAGTTTTGTTGCACACTTAAAAGTGACGTTAAATGCTCATAAAAATTGCTTGGAAAAATCTCATTGATAAAAAATTGAATAGCTTTTTGTGCATTTTACTGATGGCTCTCGGTATTGGTTTAATATCGTTATTAGTGATTTTGAGCAAACAGTTCGAAGAAAAGTTCACCAAAAACATCAGCGGCATTGATATGGTGGTTGGAGCCAAAGGCAGCCCCTTGCAACTAATACTGTCAAGCGTTTATCAGGTCGATAATCCGACGGGAAATATTCCGTTAAATCAGGTAAATGCCCTGAAGAAGAATCCTTTGGTAAAAGAAGTTATCCCGATGTCAATGGGCGACAATTATAAAGGTTACCGGATTGTCGGGACGAATGAAAGTTACCTCGAACATTTCAAAGTAGAATTTGTTGAAGGACATTTATTTGTAGAGAATCTGGAAGTGGTTCTTGGAGCTATCACTGCCGAGAATTTAGGACTAAAAATCGGAGATGATTTTCACAGTGCCCACGGTCTTGACGCTGAGGGCGAAACCCACGACCACGACCACTTTGAAGTTGTCGGAATTCTGAAGTTTAATAATTCGGTGGTTGATAATCTAATCCTTACGTCATTAAATAGCGTTTGGGCGGTGCACGGACATTCTTCGGTGGATAGTTCGTCAACTACCAACGATTCGGAATCCGATAAACAAATAACGAGTGCTCTCGTGAAATTCCGATCGCCGATGGGTATGATGACTATTCCGCGAAATATTAATGAAAATTCTGTGATGCAGGCGGCTTTGCCTTCCATTGAGGTCAATCGCTTGTTTGAATTGCTTGGTGTGGGCGTTTCAACGTTGCGGGCGTTGGCGTTGGCAATCATGTTAATTTCGGGAATCAGTGTATTTGTATCACTATACAATTCGTTAAAAGAGCGACGTTACGAAATGGCGTTGATGCTCTCCATGGGAGCTAGTCGGGTTCAACTATTCGGAATGCTATTGCTCGAAGGTCTTTTTCTGGGAGTTGTCGGGTACGTTATTGGTTTGACAGTTAGCAGGCTGGGCATTTGGCTGGTGAGTAAACAAGTTGCTGAAAGTTACCATTTTGACATTTCACAGGTAAGTTTTCAGCCCGAAGAAGGTTGGTTGTTCTTAACGGCAATCGGAATTGGTTTGTTAGCAGCGGCAATTCCTTCGCTGGGTGTTTACCGACTCAATATCTCCGAAACTTTAGCCGATGATTAACGGTTTTAAAGTCAATAAAATATTTCCCTCCCTTGAGAAAGGACTGAGCCGAGTCGTCAAGTGGGAGGTTTTGCGAATGATTTTTCACCTTTAATTTCCACATATGAAAAACATAAAATCAATATTCTCTGTCCTTTTAATAACGGGTTTACTCACTTCTTTTACGGTTGTTGCTCCGGCAAAAATTACGTGGGAAACACTGCGTGACGTGATATTTCAAAAAAAGTGGGACGCTGATCAAGGCATGTTCGTCCTTTATCCAAAATTTGGCGATAAAGTAAAATCATACGCTGGGAAAGAAGTTCTTATCACGGGTTATATGATTCCCGTTGATATTGACGCAAATTATTATGTGCTCTCGGCAAATCCGTTTGCCGCGTGCTTCTTTTGCGGACAATCAGGTCCAGAATCTGTGGCAAGTATCAAGTTTAAAAAGCTGAATAAACGCTATAATACAGACGATCGAGTGACCATAAAGGGAACGTTGCGTTTAAATGTAGATGATATTAACGAGCTGAATTATATTCTGGAGAACGCCGAACAGATTTTGTAACTTAATTGAGATGGGGTCGCCTAGATGGGGTCGCCTAGATGGGGTCGCCCGTGCGATGAAGAGCTAACAATACCCGTTCCCGATTATTGTTGACAAAAAGTACTAGTAAAAGTCAGTTTGTGCCACTTTTTACGGTTCTAAACTTTAAAAATACCTATGAAAATACAACTCATTCTACTCACTTTATTTATTACAACTACCCTAACTGTTTCTGCTCAATATGACAATAATTGGGCTGTAGGTTTGCGTGTGGGAGAACCTTTAGGCATTAACGTACGTAAGTATTTCGCTCAGGGCGAACGGGCTTTTGATGTAAATATCGGAACGTACGGATTCCTTTACGGACGAAAGCGGAACTACGGACGCGGACAAAACAAAGGCGAGTATTTTGATGCAGGGTTGATGGTTCAGGGAGTTTATTCGTGGCTATGGTCGCCGGGGGCGGGTGATATGTTTCACTTTTCTTATGGGTTCGGGGGGCAGATAAACAATCGAAACCATTTATTGGAAAGATTCAGAGGAAATCGTGCAGATAAAGTAAAAAAAATCTCACTCGGACCAACCGCCGTAGGAGGCATCGAAGTAAGTTTGCCTAATAATGACCTTGCCGTATTTTTAGATGGTGGGGCGTACGTAGAAGCATTACCATCTATCTTTTTCTTCAATTGGCAAGTTAGCGGTGGCGTACGGTTGAATTTAGTTGATCTAAGTTCAAGACGACGTGTGCCGATTAGAAGAAGAGCACCACGTAGAGATACAGAGCGAAAAGAGCGGTTGTAATGAGCCGAAATGAAGCAAGAACAGCGTTTTGTTCAAACTCTTTTGTCTTTCATCATTACTTAGGCTAATTTTGGGGTAAAGTTGTAAACGTAGTTCACTGCATGTCTGCTCCCCAAGTTATCTTATCAAATTTATCATTCTACTTACTGGGTTTTGTGGTATTTCTCGCTGCCCGCAAACACCTTTCTGATCAGTCGGTCAGCTTGCTCTCGCTGCTTATCAGCTTGATTGGTGTACTACTTTCTATGGGCTTGATTGTACTTGGTAGTGATCAGGGCTTCAGTGTAAATTGGTTCAGCGTAACGAGCCATAATTTCAACTTTGATATTCTTGTTAATAACCTGACACTTTTATTGTATTTTATTGTACAGTTTGTGGGCTTTTGGGTGCAATTGTTTTCCGTTAAATACATGGAAAAAGACGCTGATTTTGGTCGTTATTTTTCTTACGTAAACCTGTTCATCTTCTCCATGCTCGGCGTAGTGGTTTCAGGAAATTTATTGCTATTATTTATATGTTGGGAACTGGTTGGTTTTTGCTCGTACCTACTCATTGGGTTTTGGTACAAACGCCCGGCGGCCACCGCCGCTTCAAAGAAAGCATTTATCATGAATCGGGTGGGGGATGTAGGTTTTCTTTTCGGGATTTTTATGGTGTATTCATTTTTTAATACGCTGAATATAAGTGAAATTTCTATTCAAGCAATACAGCTTTTTGCTGATTTTGAGATATATTCTACTTCTCAACAGTTTTCAAAAAGTACGTTATTGACCGTAATGGGTCTATTGCTTTTTTGCGGGTGCATTGCAAAATCTGCTCAGTTTCCGTTGCAAGTTTGGTTACCCGATGCCATGGAAGGCCCTACGCCGGTATCAGCGTTGATTCATGCCGCAACCATGGTAGCAGCAGGTATATTTTTGATGGCTCGTATATCAGTTTTACTAACTCCAACTGCGGGATTAATTATTGCCATAATTGGTGTATTTACGGCGTTGATTGCGGCAATTTCTGCCCTCTTCCAATACGATATTAAGAAGGTTTTGGCTTACTCTACTATCTCGCAGCTCGGATTAATGGTAACTGGTATTGGTATTGGAGCCACAAACGCTGCCCTATTTCATTTAACAACGCACGCATTTTTTAAAGCGGGGCTTTTTCTGTGTGCCGGAGCGGTGATACACTACCTGCATCACAACCAGGATATTCGTAAAATGGGGAATCTCCGTAAGCGAATGCCCATCATATTTTGGTCTTTCGGAATTTGTTCGGCGGCGTTGGCGGGTTTGCCGTTCTTTTCGGGTTATCTGTCAAAAGACGCTCTGCTGATTTCGGCATTTTCGTGGGCAGATGCTCAATCAAGTGATGTGTACTTTTTAATTCCGTTAACGGCAGTCTTCGCCTCGGCGTTAACCGCATATTATATTACGCGTCTTTACATATTAGTGTTCTTCGATCGTCAGGGAAGTACCATGAAAGCAATCGTGAAAAGCGTTGTGAATACCTATACGACTGTTACAAAGGGAATGCAAGCAGTAGTAAGTGCCGAAGAAATGGGCTTTCAGGAAAAAATGTTCTCTAACTTTATCCGTAGTATTGGTCCTATGGAAGCCGCAGTGATGGTGATGGCTTTCGGCTCGTTGTTTATCCCCTTTTCATTGAATCCGTTTTCGATGGAAAATAGCTCTTTCGGAACTACATTTCCCGTGGATTTATCGGAGAAATACCATTGGGTGGGTTACGCGATGCTTCTCATCTCATTGATAAGTATTTGGCTGAGTTACACATTTTCTAAAGAAGAAGTAGGGCGAATCCGCAACGGAACGGCAGTGTACGGCGAATCAAACTGGATTGCTCGTTTCGCTCAGAATCATTTTTATATAAACACGCTCTACCGTTTTATCTTCGTGAAACCGTTGACGGGGACTTCGGAAAAGGGGGAGGAGCTTGCCGCCCAGAGCGAAACCGCGAGCGGAATAAGTCACTGGCTAAATCACTTTGATAGCGTTTGGGTGGATGGGATTATAAATAGACTGGCTTCACTATTAATTCGTTTTGCAGCTGAAATACGTAACTTTGAACAAGTAGTTGTGGATAAAAGTATCACGCTCATTTCTGAGTCTGCCGGAAGTTTAGGAAAACTCACCCAACAACTGCAAGCGGGGCGGGTGCAATCTTACATTATTTCGCTCATTGCGGGGTTGATATTATTGATAATGCTTTTGTTTGTGTTGGGAAACTGAATCTTTTGAATTTTACAGTTTAAATATGTCTGAATGAATTCAATCTTACTTTCAACATTAATATTTTTGCCACTCGTGGGCTCGTTGCTCATTTTGTTGTTGCCTGATTCGTTCAGGGGTTCATATAAATGGATTGCTGTGGTTGTCAGCATATTGAATTTGTTGAACGTATTGACTATTTACAACGCATTTGATACCGTGAAAGGTGGATACCAGTTCGTGCAACATACGGAATGGATACGCTTAAAGTTAGGAACGCTCGGTTACGTTTCCGTAGATTTCCTATTAGGAATTGATGGGATTAGTATGCCGATGGTATTGCTTTCTGGCATTGTATTGTGCGTTGGAGCGGTGGCTTCATTCACCATCCGACACCGTCAAAAAGCTTATTTCGCTTTGTATTGCCTGTTAAGTGCTTCAGTAATGGGAGCGTTTATTTCGATAGACTTCTTCTTGTTCTTCCTCTTCTTTGAGTTTATGCTCTTACCGATGTACTTCCTCATCGGAATTTGGGGTGGTGAACGCCGGGAGTACGCAGCCCTCAAATTTTTCATCTATACGCTCGTTGGTTCGGTATTTATATTGATTGTCATGATTGGACTTTCAATGTCCGTGGCAGATCCGTTTTTCTCGGATGAATTAGGAGCAATCGTGCATTCGTTTGACTTTCGGGTACTTGCCAATGAAGCCAATTACCTACCTGATCGCCTCCTTCATCCTGATTCGACGGCAACTATTTTAGGAATGCCCGCCCGTGAATTCATGTTCATGCTCTTGTTTATCGGTTTTGGAATAAAGCTGCCCATGGTGCCATTTCACACGTGGCTGCCAGATGCTCATGTAGAAGCCCCAACGGCAGTTTCGGTCGTGCTAGCGGGTGTACTGCTGAAAATTGGCGGATACGGTTTCCTTCGAATTGGCTACGGAATTATGCCCGATGTAGCCTATCAGTTTACGTACTGGGTTGCCGGAGCGGGCGTACTTTCTATTATTTACGGAGCATTAAACGCACTTGCTCAAACAGACTTGAAAAAAATGGTGGCATACTCGTCTGTCTCGCACATGGGTTTTGTCTTTCTTGGCTTCGCTTCCGTGACTTCCGAAGGTTTCAGCGGCGGAATTTATCAGATGTTCAGTCATGGACTTCTTTCGGCTATGCTGTTTATAATCGTTGGCGTTATTTATGACCGTACGAACAGCCGTCAGATTGCAGATTTTCAAGGAATTTTCGGTAAAATGCCTCTCTATACGTTTTCGGTTGCCGTGGCGTTTTTTGGAGCTTTGGGGTTGCCCGCATTATCTGGATTTATCGGTGAATTCTTTACGCTGATGGGAGCATTCCAAACCCATTTGTTTCCGAGTTGGGTAGCGTTATTAGGGGCGTTAGGAATTGTATTGTCAGCCGTTTATTTTCTCTGGACGTTCCAACGAATGTTTTTGGGCGAATTTAAAACCGCTCCTGACTTTGCAGAAAAGCTAACTGACCTCGATAACCGGGAAATGATTATGTTATTTTCCTTAGCACTGCTCGTTATTACGTTCGGTATATTCCCGAATTTACTCTTTGACCTGACCAACGAAACTGTTTCTTATTTACTGACTCGATTTTAAGCCTGACCGCTAACATAAATGCTCGAAAACCTTCAACATATTATTGCCAGCACTCGCCGGTTTGCCATCGATGAATACTTCATTCTTGTGTTATTGTCGGTTATTATAATTGTTACGTTTAACCCTGACCTTAGTAATTCGTCAAAACATCCACGTTTCACGTGGTTGCTAATCGGTGTTTTAGGCGGGTTTTGGTTTTTGTACGGCAAGCAACTTTCTGATGGTGAAGAAGTTAAGCTATTTTACGATAGTATTATCATCGATGAGAAAGCAGTCTTTTTTAAACGACTAATTCTCGTAACCGGAATCATAACGCTGCTGCACCACCGCTTTTTTGATTATAAAATTGAGGGCGAATTCTTTATCTTTCTGTTTGGGGCAATTTTCGGTCTTTTCTTGGTCGTGATGACTACGCACTTCTTGGTTTTATTTGTGGCGTTGGAATTCGTTTCAATCTGCTCGTACTTGCTGGTGGTGATGAAAAAGGGGAAACTCAACGTAGAATCTGGTATTAAATACCTGCTTTTTGGGGCAACAAGTTCCGCGATTATGCTCTACGGGATGTCGTGGTTTTACGGACTTACCGGAAGCCTTAACTTTGCAGACCCCGCTTTCAATGTGGCGTTGTCAGAAACTCCGGCGTGGATAGTGCAGGTGGCTGGCTTTATGACCTTGGGTGGTGTATTCTTCAAACTCTCGGCGGCTCCATTTCACGCTTGGACTCCCGATATTTACGAAGCAACTCCCACACCAATCGCTTCGTTTTTATCCATTGCCCCGAAGGCGGCTGCTGTATTGGTAATGACCCGAGTTTTTGAGAACTTGTCTATTGATTTCGTTCCGATGCTGACGGTCGTAATTTTACTTTCACTAACCATCGGAAACTTCTCCGCTTTGTGGCAAACCAACGCCAAACGAATGCTTGGCTATTCTACCATCGCCCAAGCAGGGTTTATTTTAATCGGTCTTTTGGTGGGCAACGCTACTGGTTTTCAGGCAACGTTCTTTTACGTCACCGCTTATGTTTGCATTACAATGGGAGCATTTGTTTTGATAGATTTGATTGCTCAACGTACGCTTAACTACGAACTCGAATCAATGCAAGGACTTGGTCAGTTTGATGCGACAATTTCTGTTGTGGCGGTAGTACTGATGATGGGATTAGTAGGTTTTCCTCCAACCATCGGCTTTACTTCTAAGTTATTGGTATTTAGCTCGCTGTGGGATGCGTATCAATTTAATAATAATGCCGTTTACGCCATTGTAATGTTTTTTGGATTACTGAATACTGCCGTTTCGATGGTGTATTATTTGAAAATACCCTTCTATTTAATCGTGAAACCCCGTCCGCAGAAAATGACTTGGTTGTACGTCGGATTTCTCAAATACGTACTGGCAGTTGCATTGGCTTTCGTTACAATTTACTTATTCATCTTCCCCGAAAATATAATTAATTGGGTGAATGGGTTTGAGTTTCGGTGATAGCTCTTCTTTTACGATTTCTAACCTTTCTTCCGTTGTCAAGTCTCCATTAATCCAATAAACTTCTAAACCTCGTTTCTCCATACTTCTAAAAAACGTCATTTGCCGTTTCGCGAAGCGGTGAATTGCCGTATTCAGCCGTTCAAAAAGTTCGTCTTTCGTCCAGTTTCCCTGTAAGTATTCGGTGATAAATTTGTATTCCAATCCGTAGTAAATCAATTGTTCTGGAGTTAGTCCATTTCTCAACAAGTTATCCACTTCTTCGATAAGGCCTTCGTCTTCAATACGTTGGTGTAAGCGTTGCGTGATTTTTTTTCGGCGTAATTCGACGGATGGGTTTAGGCAGAATAGTTTAGCAGTCCCGATAGCTATCGGGAGTGGTTGTTCGCTGTCTATTGGTAACTTTTCACTCTTCGCTGAAGCAACTTCAATCCCCCGAATGACCCGCTTTCTCGTTGAAATATCCACGGTATGATTTGGGTAAATTCGATTCAACATTTCGAGTAATTCTTCCGTAGTTTTTTCGAGTAGTTCTTTTCTTAACGCTTCGTTTGGTGGAACGTCAAACGTGGTAAAGTCACGCAAAAGAGCCTCAATATAAAGTCCCGTCCCTCCGCAAATAATGGGTGTTTCGTTTCGGTTTTGAATATCATGTATGGCTTTCAGGCAATCCTGCTTAAACCGTGAGACGTCGTATTTTTCTCCGGCATTCAGAATATCTATTAAATGATGGTCAATTTTATGGCCATCAATAAAGTATTCGTTGTAGTCCTTTCCCGTTCCTATGTTCATTCCTCGGTAAACCTGTCGGCTATCGGCACTGATAACTTCACCGCTGATTTGCTTCGCCAATGCCACGGCTAATTTAGTTTTGCCGCTGGCGGTGGGGCCGAGGATAACTGGAACGGTGTTCGATTTAAATTTCAATAGTAACTATGTTTTTAGTTAAACTTTTTCTTAACTTGTTTACGAGAGTGAATTTCTTACATCTAAACAATTCAAACGCTATGAAAAATAGGCTCGTTAAATCCTTGTTCGTTCTTTTGTGTATTGCGTGGTGCAACTTAGCATAAGCCAACGCCCCAAATGTAACACTCACGTTTGAAACTAAAAATAGCAACGGCGAAACGGCTACGCTGTATAAATCGCCAGTTATTGGAAGGGAAATAGAATTAGGAAAGGTTCAGCCCGACGAAAACGGAGTGCTTTCTTTTTCCATCGATATAGACAAACCCGAAAGATCAACGATCTTTTTACAAAGACAGAACAAGTAGTAACCTGTTTGTTAAGCCTGATACTGATTATTACTTCTACGTAGACTATGATAAGCCCAATGTTGATATCACGAACGAAAATACGGATGATATGATAAATCTATTTTTCGGGAAATGGCGTGAATCAAATGGTTCATTTACCTATAAAGGTAAAAAGTCTTACGAACTGGAAGGCGTTGATAAAGTAACCGCCTTTGACAAAGAAGAAGAAATGGCACAATTATTTTTACGAGAGTTTTCCGCTAAATATAAACCGAGTAAAGAGGCGTTTTTTTTATAGAGAACTACATTCATAATTCGTTGTTAGGTATGCGTTTTAATTAGGTGATGGATGGCGAAAATTATGAAAACCTTAAAGATATGGTTGCTTCGGAAGAACTAAACAGGTTATTCAATGAAATTCGATTAGACTCCAAGTTCCTCAAATTATCGCCATCAGATATCGCTTTTCCTTTGTATTGTTACACTCGTTTTTTATCGATGAAAACCTTTGTTGAAAAACACAACGCAACGAAGTGGGAGGATGTTTCTAAGGAAATGTATGTTGATTTTATACACAACATTCTAAACTTACCAATTCCCGGAGAAATAAAAGAATACCTATTGGCACGTCAAATATCTGACGTGGTGCAGGCAAAAGAAATGTACGGCGAGCTAATGCCCGCAATGCAAACTAACTACCCTGATTCCGAGCATGTTCCAGTTTTAAAACAACTCTTTGCAAAAGCTCATAATTTAGACGGTAATTCTGCACCAGACGTAAAAGGTGTTACTGTTTTGGGAGATTCGGTGAATTTGGCTTCGCTGAAAGGGAAAGTAGTTTATATGGATTTTTGGGCAACTTGGTGCGGGCCGTGCCGAGCGGAGTTTCCAAAATCTATTAAATCGAAAAAGCAATCTGCAGGTCGGGATGATGTGGTTTTTATGTACGTTTCCGTGGATGAAGACAAAGAAAAGTGGGAGAAATTCGTTGCTGAAAATCCAGACTTAAAAGGGTTATATATCAACGGCTACGGAAATTACCACGAGGGTTTTGGCGAAGCATATGGCATTGCCGGGATTCCGCATTACGTACTGATAAACAAAGAAGGTATCGTGATTGAGTCCAATGCTCCCCGCCCGTCAGATGAGCGAACTGTTAAATTGATTAAAGAGCAATTTTGAAGACATAGCCTCGAAGTTGTTAATTGTATTTGTGAATCTACGCTAACTCGCGTAGCTTTAACAAATCATTTACAAATAAGAAATATTCGATGGAAATACTTGGCATTGACGTTGGCGGTTCGGGAATTAAAGGAGCATTAGTTGATCTTGAAACGGGTGAATTAACCACCGAACGTTACCGAGTATCCACCCCAAGTCCTTCTAAACCCGAAGACGTTGCAAAAGTAATAAAACGAATTGTAAAGCATTTCAAATATACTGGTCCGGTAGGTTGTGGTTTTCCTACGCTGGTGCACCACGGCGTAGCCCGTTTACACAGTAATCTCGATCCTGACTGGGTGAGCGTTGATGTTCCCAAACTTTTTGAGGCTCAGTGCGGAATGCCGTTTGTGGTAATCAACGATGCCGATGCTGCTGGAGTTGCAGAAATGGAACACGGTGCGGGAAAAGATAATAAGGGTGTAGTAATTATGATTACGATTGGAACGGGACTTGGTTCTGGCTTTTTCGTGAACGGTAAACTCGTGCCAAACTTTGAATTAGGAAGATTAAATTACAAGAAGAAAACCATTTGGGAAAAATATGCTGCAGACTCTATCCGAACCTCCAAAAAGTTGACGTGGGTACAGTGGGCGAAGCGTTTCAACAAATACCTTCAGCATATTGATATGCTTTTTTCTCCTGATTTAATCATCCTTGGTGGTGGAGCAAGTAAGAAGATGGATTTGTTTGAAAAGTACATAAAAACGGGAGTCAACGCCAATATTGTTGCTGCCGAAACCCAAAACGAAGCCGGGATTATCGGTGCGGCTATGGCAGCGAAAAATTTGCTGTAACCTACTTTTTAAATGAAGTAGTTTCTGCGAGGAGGAGTTAAAGCTCCGCCCGAATTCTCTCCGCCGTTTCGGCAAGTTCCTCCTGCGTAACTTTTAATTTGTCGTTAAAGTCCATGTCTGCCATGCTGTTTAACGGAAGCAAGTGCACGTGGGCGTGCGGAACCTCTAAACCAATGACGGCTACGCCAATTCTTTTACACGGAATCGCTTTCTTGATAGCGGGTTCGATAGATTTGGCGAATTTCATTAACCCAATGTAAAGCTCATCTTCCAAATCGAAAATATAATCAATCTCCTTTTTCGGGACAACGAGCGTATGTCCGACTGCACACGGGAAAACGTCGAGGAACGCCAAGAAATCATCCGTTTCTGCGATTTTATGACACGGAATTTCACCGTTTATGATTTTTGAAAATATGGTAGCCATAAGTTTAGGGACGAGGTTTAATGTTAAAGTACAAATATACAAACTTCTCTATCTTGCAACATTTGACGGCTACTTTTCGTTTTTCTTTTCGGATGGAAACCCCTAACTTTCACGTCCTTGCGTAAAGACATCAGAAATTCTATATGAACAACGCCCAAATATTTAAAAAGTATACATTATTCTCCACGCTGATAGCCACACTTATGCTATTCGCTATAACAGCTTCTGCTCAGATGCAGGCTTATAAAAAAGGTATCGCCAGCTTTGAAAAAGGCTTCTATAATGTAGCAATAAAAGAACTGGAGAAAGTAAAGCAAGTAGAAGAAACTGAGGCAGCACGATTAAATTACCTAATCGCCGAATCTTACCGCCTCTCAAATCGCTGGACGGAGGCAATACCTTACTTTGAAAAATCCTTTGCGGCGGGTCTTGATAATTCCGAAGCGAAATTTAACTACGCTTACGCTCTCAAGGCAAACGGTGAATACGATAAATCTTTGGTGGCGTTTACGGAATTCGTGAACACCAAAAACGCTGATAAACTATTGAACGAGCGGGCAAACCGTGAAATAAATACCCTTCGTATAACCGATGAGTTAAGAAAGCGGACGAGTGATTTAGACTTCAAAAACTTGAAAGCCGTAAATACGGAAGGAGCAGAATTCTCTCCAATGATTTACAAAGGGAACCTAGTTTTTTCTGCTTCGCGAAAGAATAAAGTATACTCAAACGGTTTGCCCTTCTTGGGGATTTACAAAGCTCAGGTTAATAAAGACCTAGACTCGTTTGGCGAAACAGAGCTTTTTAGCAGCGAAATATTTGATGCTGAACGCAACGAAGGAACGCCCGCATTTTCACCCGATGGTAAAACGGTGATTTTTGCCCGTAGTAATTCAGGGAAAAGACGTGATCTTTCACCTGACGTCGACTTATATATCAGCCGTTTGCTTCCCGCCGGAACCTGGACTGAGCCCCGCGTGGTAACTGCCTCTGATTCGGCAAGTTGGGATGGATCGCCTTCATTTTCACGAAACGGGAATACAATTTATTTCGGTTCCAATCGCCCTGGAGGTTCGGGTGGAATTGACTTGTACAGCGTGAATATGGATGCTTCGGGAAGATTCGGAAATCCGCAAAATATGGGACGAACAATCAATACGCCCGGTGATGAAATGTTCCCGTTCGTTTCGGAAGACGCCAAACTGTACTTTTCATCTGACGGGCATCCTGGACTCGGAAAACTTGACTTATTCGTTGCCGTTCGTTCGGGCGGAAAAACGACCATCGAGAACATGGGGCTTCCTTATAATACCGCCGCTGATGATTTTGGGATGAGTATGGACGAAGCCGGAAATATCTTCTTTTCGTCGAATCGTGGTGGTGGGGTAGGTGACGATGATATTTATTTTTACAAGGCACCCGAACGCCCCGAGTTGGCAGAAAATACAAATCCGATTGACCCGATTGATTCACAAAACCCTACGTTGACTGAAGGCGATAAGGAAAAGGAACTGGAGATAAAAGTGGTAAACTATTACTTAGCTGGTACCGTAATAAGTGGGCTGAATGATAGTACGACGTCTGCCGTGCCGCAAGCAAAAGTGACGGTAACTAAATACGCGGATGGTTTTGAAGAAACAGTGGCTGAGCTTACGACCAACGACTCGGGAAATTTCGGGCCAATTAAATTGGCGGAAGATACTGATTACACCTTATTAGTAAACAAAACTGAATACCTCTCGAAGCGGGAGATATTTACGATGTTCGGACGGACTATTCCACCAATTCTGCTTGTCAAGCCTGTAACCGACACTACGTTTTACACAGATATTACGCTTGAGAAGGTATTTATTGGCAAGGCATTCCGTTTAGAAAATATTTACTACGATTTGAACAAGTATGATATTCGCCCCGATGCGGCGACGGAGCTTAACAAATTGGTGCAAATCTTGAATGATAACCCCAACATCAAAATTGAATTGGGTTCACATACTGATGCACGAAGTACGGATATGTACAACCTCCGCTTGTCGCAACAGCGTGCTGATGCCGCTATCAACTATATTGTTTCGAGAGGTATTATTCGTGAACGTCTGACCGCAAAAGGTTACGGCGAAAGCGAGTTGATTATTGAGCGTGCCCGCAGCGAAGAAGAACATCAGGTAAATCGCCGAACTGAGTTTAAAGTATTAGAGATTGGGGCGTAGAAGAGTAAAAAGATGACTTTATAAAGCCTTTAATATGGTTAATGGTCAACGACCCTGACGGTGGTTGAAGGCCTTATTGTATCACAGGATAAAATCAGTTATTACAAAATCCTGACTATATTTGTTAGGATCAATCTATCATACGTATTCAATGAAAAAACTCATACTTTTACTGTTAATGGCAACCGTTTCCGCATTTTCCCAGCGTACCATAATCGAACTTTATCCTGATGGTACGCCCGGATTAAAACTTGGCGTAAGCGTAGAGGAAATTAACACAAGCGAAAAAGCGGGGGATATAATGCGGGTTCGCAACGTAACCAAACCGACGTTAACGGTCTTTGTCCCTAAAAACAAAACTTCTGACGCTTCAGTAATTATTTGCCCAGGTGGAGGATATCATATTCTTGCTCTTGACCACGAAGGATACGATATTGCTGAGTGGTTTGCCGAACATGGCGTTACGGCATTCGTGCTTAAAAACCGCTTACCGCAGGAAGAATTATTTGATAATTCTACTATTCGACCTCTTCAGGATGCCCAGCAGGCTCTGCGAATTGTAAAGAAAAATGCTTCTGATTATAGTATTGATTCCAATAAGGTAGGAATCATGGGCTTTTCGGCGGGTGGGCATCTTGCCGCTACTGCTTCTACGCATTTTGATAAACAGGTAGGAGAAGTTACTGACATAAATATGAGTGTGCGTCCGGCGTTTTCGGTACTTATTTATCCGGTCATATCATTTAGTGATAGCTACGGACATACAGGTTCGCGAAATAACCTAATCGGTAAAGACCCTTCTATAAGTGATATGGAAGAATACTCGAATGAGCTTCACGTCACTAAAGATACGCCCCCCTCTTTTATGGTACATGCGTTTGACGACTTTGTGCATATCGAAAATTCATTAAGCTATGTTAAAGCACTTAAAAAAGCGAATGTTCCCGCAGAATTACATTTGTACGATCGGGGAGGACACGGTTTTGCGTTCACACATAAGAACAGAGGACCGGTAGAATCATGGCCAGATCGTCTTCAGGACTGGATGACTGTAAACGGCTGGATGGCCAATTAACACAAAAACGGTCATATATTGGAACGATATTTGCTTATAAAACAGGTGATAAAATGATCTAACCATTTAATAAAAAATGGGGCTAAAGTTTTTAGTTCTTAATAGATAAAAGTACTTTTATAACAGAAAATGTAAACTTAATTCTCTATGAAAAAAATTATTTACACATTAGGTCTCTGTTTTGCCGTATCTCAACTTTCTGCTCAGGTAGTTAGTGGTACTGCATTATTCGTAGGTGAAGGTGCCATCATGAGCATCAATATGGACATAGTAAACGAAGGCGAAATTACCAACGAAGGAAAAATGTATTTCCGCGAAAATGTGGAAAATAATGGAAGTATCAAATCTTCTGGTTTAGCAGTTTTTGACGGTCATAAACAGCAACGATTGACTGGTAAGAAAAGTACTTCTTTTTCAAACGTACGCCTAGATAACGACTTAGAACTTAACTCACCAATGACGGTTGTGAAGGAATTATCTTTTCGTCGTGGTGTTATTTCAACAGTTAATAATAATACGCTTACTTTTGAGGAAACTGCCGTTCACAATGGTGCTTCTGACTTTTCACACGTAGCGGGAAATGTTCAAAAAGTAAGAGCTGAGTCATTTGAGTTTCCAGTAGGCGACGGCACAAATTACCGTGGCTTTGAGGTACGTGAAGGACATCAGCAAACACTCGTAGCCGAATATGCTGCCACAAATCCGATTGAACTCGTATCTAATGTAGCTCAAGGTTTAGAAGCCATGAACGAATATGAATACTGGACACTCCGTTCAGTAGGTGCAAATGCTGCCAAAGTAAAAGTGAACTTGGCTCCTTCTGTTTATGATTATAGTCAGATTGCTTACTTGAAAAAAGGAACTTGGACTGTATCAGACGACAATAGCTTATCAGAAGCAATGGGTCTTAATAAAGGTATCATGTTTACTTCGGGTCGTGGACGCTTGGTTAAGAAAGACATTGGTGTTTGGCCAAATCCTACGCAGGGTGAATTCAACCTGAAGCTAACGGGCATGAGTCCTGACAGTGAAGTAGTAATAGATGTTGTGAATCAGGATGGTCGTATGGTAATGCACTTGAAAGGAGCAGTACGCCACTTACGCAATGTGTATGAACTACCCCAAAATTTACCTACTACTGAGCTAACAATCAGAGTGGTGGAAGGCGAAGAAGTTATGACACAGAAACTTGTATTGAATCGTTGACGGTTTGAAAATACTCATAATAAAAAGGTCGCTCTGCACAGAGCGACCTTTTTACTTTTATTTAATGCGTAGAAACAAAGTTTTGAACCGTATCTTTGAGTTTTGAACGCCGATTCCTATGTTGAAAACTGCAGTTGTTTACATATTTTTAGTAATTGTATTTTTTTTAGCTGAACCACTTGGCTACGCTGAGTTTATCCATCCTCAAAAGTGGATAATGCTCGCCTTTTTTGCGGCCGTTTCATACCTGTCGTATACACTTGTGAGTATTGGAATGCGGGATAATCGCGATAAGTTCATCGAATTTTATCTTGCCTCTTTTTCAATCAGGCTCGTTTTAATGTTAATTTTTATTGGTACAATGCTAATTTTAGGGTTAGAAGCCCCTCATTTATTTGTCATTAACTTTTTTGTACTTTATTTATTTTTAACAGTATTTGAAATAACTAATATCCTTCGTAAATTGCGGCGTTTTTCGCAGGAGGGGTCAGTAACCTCGTTATCTAACTAATGAATAGTATGTTGAAAAAGCTTTTTATAACGAGCTTATTATCTATCGTCTTAATAAATAGTGGAACCGCTCAGGATCACGACACCCACGAAGTTGGTGAAATGGAAGGCATAGAACACATGACCGGACACGAAAAGGAGTTCAGCATGGATCAAATGATTATGCACCACGTCTTGGATTCCCATGGCTGGGAATTTGCCCACGGGGTGAAAATTCCTTTACCCATTATTCTCTATACTGCTGATCGCAAGGTGGAATTATTCTCTTCCGCAAGGTTAGATCACGGTCAAACTTACAAAGGCTATCAAAATCAGCACGAGCATATCGTACGGGTTGATGCTGCTGGAAATGTAGATGAAAGCGTTCATCCCCTTGACTTTTCGGTGACAAAGAATGTTGCTTCGCTGATGGCAAGTGCACTCATTCTAATATTGGTGTTCTTATTTGTCGGACAAGCCTACAAAAAGAATCGTGGGAAAGCCCCAAAGGGTTTACAATCTTTCCTTGAACCAGTAATTCTGACAATTAAAGACGAAGTTGTTAAACCAAACATCGGTCCTAAATACGCAAGTTACTTGCCTTATTTATTGACCTTATTTTTCTTTATACTCATTAATAATGTAATGGGTTTGACTCCGGGAGCAGCTAACCTGACTGGTAACATCGCTATTACATTAACGCTTGCGGTTTTCACATTCGTAATCGTGCACGTCAAGGCGAATAAAAACTACTGGTCGCATATTTTTGCACCTCCGGGCGTTCCGGGATGGTTGTTGCCTTTGTTCTGGATAATTGAAATAATCGGTATTTTCGTTAAACCTGCTTCTTTGACAATTCGTCTTTTTGCAAACATCACCGGAGGTCACATTATTATTCTAAGTTTGATTGGTCTGATTTTTATGTTTCAAAGTTGGGCTGTGGGCGGCGGAATAATTCTGATGGGAACATTCATGACTTTCGTCGAAATACTAGTTGCCTTTATTCAGGCGTATATCTTTACTTTGCTTACTTCGATGTACATTGGAGCAGCAATCGAAGAGCACCCCGCTCACTAAAACCTGAGTACTAAAAGTTGTATTTTATTTTTTTTCACATATAAATAGTTTAAACAAATGACTTTGTTAAACATTCTTTTACAAGCAGCTACCGAAGGTGGAATTAATCTTTCAGCCATGGGTGGTGCAATTGGAGCAGGTCTTTCAGCAATCGGTGCCGGTATCGGTATTGGTAAAATTGGTGGTAGTGCCATGGAAGGTGTAGCCCGTCAGCCAGAAGCAGCCGGAAAAATCCAGTCAATGATGATTATCATCGCTGCCTTGATTGAGGCCGTGGCTCTTTTTGGTGTTGTAGTAGGCTTCTTAGCCCTATCTGCTTAATTTTCTTAAAGGTTTACAATGCTCACATTAGGTGTCATTGTAAACCTTATTTTGCATTAAATTACATAAAACGATAATATATAATGGAATTGTTAACCCCCTCCGTTGGACTGATTTTTTGGCAGGCACTAATATTTTTAGCTGTCTTCTTTATCCTTCGCAAGTTTGCGTGGAAGCCAATTATAAGCGGATTGAGCGAGCGTGAAAACGACATCGAATCTGCCTTGAAAATGGCTGAGGAGACTCGTGCAGAAATGGCTAAGCTGAAAGCTGATAACGAAAACCTTTTGGCTCAGGCACGTTTAGAGCGTGACCAAATTATCAAAGAAGCTAAAGAAGCTTCAAACAACCTTATCGAGCAAGCTAAACAAAAAGCTACTACCGAAGGAAGCCGTATTTTGGGAGATGCCCGTGATGCGATGCAACAAGAGAGAGTAGCTATGATGGCAAGTATCCGTAAAGATGTTGCTGAGTTATCTGTTGAAATAGCCGAGAAGGTATTACGCAGAGAATTAGCAGATAAGAAAACTCAGCAAGCACTTGTAAGTGACTTGATAAGAGAATCAAGTCTGAACTAAAGCAATCTTTGCAAAACTCTGCAATAATTTCTGCAAGGTTATGTAAAGAATTAAACGAAAAACTTGTTTTATCCTATAAATCGTTTGTACATTTGTTTAGTCTGAGGACAATAAATGTCTAAGCATAAAGAAATTATATGTCTAATTCAATTGTTGCCTATAGATATGCTAAATCACTTGTGGATTTGGCAACAGAGAGAGGTGTAGTAGAAGAGGTTAGCAATGACATGGCCTTTTTTATAAAGGTCAGCGAAGAGAACCGCCAGTTTATGAAAGTCATGGGTAGCCCGATTGTGCGACATGACACTAAGTTAAAAATTCTAAAGGAAGTTTTTGAGAGTAACGTCAGCCCCGTTACTTTCTCGATTCTTAAGATTCTAACAAAAAAGAACAGAGAATCACTGATTACAGCAATTGCTGACGAGTTTCAGAAATTGTATAATCAACAAAAAGATATAGAAGTGGCAACTGTTACTACGGTAGAACCCTTAACAGACGCACAACGTACCGAATTTAAAGAGGCTGTTGCAAAATCTACTGGTAAAACAGTGCAATTGGTCGAAAATACGGACGAAACACTCATCGGAGGTTATATTTTGAAAGTTGGGGATTCGCAAGTTGATACGTCAATACGTCGAAAACTTAACGACTTGAAATTATCTCTGAACTAAGAATATTAGTTTTCATGGCTATAAAGTTGAGAAATGCTCCCAAATTTTTGGGAGTTTTTTCTTTTACGGGCAACTCAAAACCATTGTTGAAGCTTGGATAACGGTTTCATGAATAATGTGTACCATCTGGGTTTTATATCATTCAACTTCCAAGCTTTTCTATCCTCTTGATTTGCCCGAATTCTGTTTTTAATCGAAGAATTACTGACTCCGCCCGCCCGCATAGTTACTTGTACGTGCGGAATATAAAGTGCTTTCAAGTTATTCTTGAATAACATCCTCAGCATCAGTTCATAATCTCCGGCACTCTTGAAACCTGGATTATAATAACCGTATTTCTCAAAAGCGGATTTTCTCAAAAAGAAAGTAGGGTGCGGAGGCATCCATCCCCAAAGGAAGTTCTCACGGTCATACATTCCCGAAACCCAATTTCTGGTGGTCTTTGAAATATCTTGATGGTCAACGTATTTTAAGTCGCCGTAAACAGCATCAATTGCTTCGTTTGTAAAAGCATTAGCTACTCTGTCTAAAGCCCGGTTATCCGGATAGAAATCATCCGAATTCAGCACACCAACTACATCACCCGTTGCTATTCGCTTTCCTTTCGACATGGCATCATATATGCCTTTATCGGGTTCTGAAATCCACTTAATACGGTTGTCTGAATAAGATTTTATAATATCAATGGTTGCGTCGGTTGACTCGCCATCAATAATTAAGTATTCAATATTACTGTACTCTTGTGCAAGCACACTCTCTATGGTATCACGGAGTGTAGCGGCAGAGTTGTAAGTAATAGTAACGACCGAAATTTTCATAAAAGTTAAAAAGGTTGACCGTAAAAGTACGGCTGTTTTGAAGAAAAAAAATAATCTCTGTTTATAATCGTTAAATCATCACTAATTTCTTTAACTACACACATGAAAAATATTATCGTTTTTACAATCTGTGCGTTAATGCAGTTAGGAGTTACTGCTCAGAAAAAGGAATTAGTGTACCGCAACTTGGTAATGGAAGGAGGCGGTATCAAAGGGATTGCGTACGGAGGTGCCTTGAAAGAGTTGAAACAACAAGGGGTAATGCAGGGCATCATTAGAGTTGCCGGAACATCGGCTGGGGCTATACAAGCTGCGTTAGTGGCTGTTGGTTATTCGGCAGAAGAAATTGCGGACATCATCGCAAATACGCCCATCGAATCCTTTAACGATGGCGGTATTGTATCTCGGAGTTCTAAAAGGCTCGTAAAACAATACGGCTGGTTTCGGGGAGATGAGTTTCTGGCTAAAATGGAAAACCTCATATTTTTACGCACAGGGAATGTGAACCTGACATTTAATGACTTACACGTGCTGGCTCAAACGTATCCTTTTCGAGATTTGTACGTGACGGGCTGTAATTTATCAAACCAAAAGGTGGAAGTTTTTTCTTACGAAACTTACCCCAATATGCGGATTGTAGATGCCGTACGTGTCTCTATGTCAATCCCGTTGTATTACCGTGCCTTGTGGCTCAATTCGGAAGGGAAAGTAATAGAATACCCAAAACCAGAAGACGGTTGTCAGCTATTTGTGGATGGCGGATTACTCATGAATTATCCGGTTGAAGTATTTGATAATACAAAGTACTTAGCGAATAGTGAAGGTGAATATAAAGAAGTATACAACGAAGAAACTATTGGTTTGAGGTTAGAACGTTGTGAACAGATTGACCATGAAATAGAAAAAAATATTGGATTAGCCCCTTTTGAAATTCAAGATTTCGGCTCGTATATGTCGGCACTCTCATCAGTTATAATGCGGAACGTTCATCCGCCTCATCCAAGAGATTCTGAACGAACCATTTATATTAATGACTTAGGTATGAGTGCTCGCGTACGTAAAGTGCCTGAGCGGGAAAAGGAACTTATGATGTTGAGCGGACAACACGGCGTACTGGAATTTTTTCGGAGATTCCCTTAACCAAACCGATTCTTTTGTATTTTTGAACAATAAATAATTCAACCAATCCTAATCACATGAAAAAACCATTTTTCTCTTTTTTAACATGCTTGTTGTGCGTTGCTCTTTTTAGTTGCAATTCTGAAGCACAAGGCTATCCAAGTACGCCTCCTGAAGTATCGCCGATGCCCATGAAGCCAGAAATGACCGAGATCTGGGAGCCGGAAGTCGCGGTAGTTACGGCAGGAGAAAAGTTGGGCGATGCTCCCTCTGATGCAATTATTCTTTTCGACGGATCATCTATGTCAGAATGGGTGAGTCAAAAAGACTCGAAGAAAGCTGCTCCGTGGGAAATAATCGATAAAGATTACATGCAGGTAGTGCCGGGTTCGGGTGCTATCCAAACTAAAATGACATTTGGCGATTGCCAATTGCACCTTGAGTTTAGTGCCCCTGATGAAGTAGAAGACAACGGGCAAGGTCGTGGAAACAGTGGTGTATTCTTTCAGAACCGTTATGAGCTGCAAATCTTGGATTCTTACAACAACCGAACGTACAGTAACGGGCAAGCGGGAAGTATTTACAAAGATCACGCTCCCTTGGTAAATGCTATGAAAGATCCACTTTCATGGAATACTTACGACGTAATTTATACCGCCCCCCGCTTCAAAGCCGACGGGAGACTCGATGCTCCGGCTCGGATAACTGTTTTGCATAACGGAGTATTGGTTCAAAACAACACGACTATAAATGGTAATACCTACTATATTGGTTTGCATAAGTACCCTGAATCTCACGGAGAGGACGTAATCTCACTTCAGGATCATCGTAACAAAACGCAGTTCAGAAATATCTGGATTCGTAAATTATAATATTAAAAGAATAGATTAAATACGTCCTTCTCAGGTAAGCTGAGAAGGACTTTTTTTATGATTGATACAGCAGAATTATTTAGCAAACTGGTTAATAAATTATCGGTAAACGATAAAAACGAGCGGCAATCAATAGCTTATTGGTTACTGGAACATTACTTAGATATTAGCAGGGTTGATATCTTATTAAGTAAAAAAGTGCCCGAAAAAACCGTTGCTTGGGAAAGCATTATCAATCGGCTAAACGCCAATGAACCCATTCAGTACATCATCGCTGAAACCGAGTTTTTCGGCAGGAAATTTGTCGTGTCACCAGAGGTATTGATTCCCCGACCTGAAACTGAAGAGTTGGTTCAACTTATATTAACCGATGAATCAATACCGAAATCTTCGACGATTCTGGATATTGGTACGGGTAGCGGCTGCATTGCGATTTCGTTAGCTGCTGAAAAGCCTGATGCTACGTTGCTTGCATTTGACGTTTCAGAAAAAGCGTTGGAAGTTGCACATAAAAATGCCGTCTTAAACAACGTAGCGGTGCAATTTATAAAACAAGATATTCTCCAACCTGACGTTCACCAATCCGTTGATGTAATTGTGAGTAATCCTCCTTACGTTACAAACAATGAAATGATAGAAATGAACGTAAATGTGCTTGACTTTGAGCCGCATCTGGCGTTATTTGTGGAGAACGAACACCCATTGATATTCTACCAAGCCATTTGCTCTTACGCCCAAAAAAACCTCAAAGAAAACGGTAAGTTGTTCTTTGAGATAAACGAATATTTAGGAAAAGAAACCGCTGAGTGCGTAGAATCGTACGGGTTTACGAATGTGAAAATTGTAAAAGATATAAACGGAAAGCAGCGTTTTATCGTAGCCTCACGTCGGAGAATGAAAAAATAATGTTTAATTTCGTGCTTTTAAAAATTTGACCAGTTTAATGGAAGAATCGAGAGAGTTAAATAAGAAAGTCCGGGACATATTTTTCGAAGTAAGTAAAGTAGTAATTGGTCAGGAAAACCTGATTAATCGGTTGCTTATCGGCCTATTTACCGGAGGACATATTTTGCTCGAAGGTGTTCCTGGCTTGGCAAAGACAAAGACAATTAACGCCTTGGCAAAAGCACTTCGCCTCAGCTTTCAACGCATTCAGTTTACCCCCGATTTACTTCCCGCCGATTTAGTTGGTACGATGATTTTTAACCAAAAATCTGGAAACTTTGAAGTAAAGAAAGGACCTATTTTCGCGAACGTAATTTTGGCGGACGAAGTAAACCGTGCTCCCGCAAAAGTGCAGTCGGCGTTACTGGAATCAATGGCAGAGAAACAGGTTACCATCGGTGAAACTACTTATGTGTTGGATAAGCCATTCTTGGTCATGGCAACGCAGAATCCTGTGGAACAAGAAGGAACTTACCCCTTGCCCGAAGCTCAGATTGACCGTTTTATGATGAAAGTATTCGTGAATTACTTAGACCGCGACAGCGAGTTAGAAGTAGTTCGGAGAATTGCGAACATGGACTACGAATACGAGCCACAGCAGGTTATTGATAAAGAAGATATTTTCGCAATCCGGAGTCGGATAAATCAGGTTACTATTTCGGAAATGCTCGAAAAGTACATCATCGAGTTAGTTTTTGCTACCAGAAACCCGCTTGAATTTGGGTTGAAAGAAGAAGCACATTACATTCAATACGGTGTTTCGCCCCGGGCAAGTATTTCTTTATACAATGCGGCCAAAGCGTTGGCATTTTTTGATGAGCGTGATTACGTACTTCCCGAAGATATTAAAGCAGTGGTGGCAGATGTTTTCAACCATCGCCTCTTGCTCAATTACGAAGCCGAAGCGGACGGTGTAACTACGCGGGATATCATTCAGAATATTCTTAAAAATGTAGCAATCGGGCGATAAGTACTAAGGTTGAATTAATAAATGTAAGAACCTGACTAATGTAGACTCCATTCGCCCATTCAACATTTTCCGACATCAGGATAATTCTCCAATAACTTTAAATTTTTCAAAAACTGAAGCTGTGTGCGGTCCGTCTTCTAATTCTTTCGTGAGGTCCTGACCCGCCCAATGTTCGTAATGTTTGCCGTTTCTCCAAAGTCGAGACTCGGTCACGTCATAAATGATGCCTTGATAAGCTATCCAGATGTCATCTTTATCCTGCCCATTTCTGAGAGCTAACTGTTGCACGGTATATTGTTTCAAAATTTTGATTCGTAAGATTTAATTCTCGAGAAGAACATTTTGCAGTTGAGTACGTTATTCTACTGTCTGCATCACAAAATTACTTTTCCCGTTTTATTATCGTAAGTATTATTGTGTATATTTGACATACCGAAGAATAAATCTCATAACGTTTATATTCATGAAGAAGATATTATCTATAGTTACGTTGTTTGTGGTTACAGCCGTTTTTGTTTCAGGTTGTCAAGAAAAAATTCCTCCGGTTTCGGAGCGAGTAGCAAAAACGTGGTCAGCACGCATTGTGAAGCACGGAAGTACCATTGTCTTTAGTCGCGGAAATGCAAATAATGCAAGCCCCGGCTACGCAAATTATAGCTTAAACTTAGATTCTGCCCCCAACGTCCGCCTTACAGAAGTAGAAGGAACCACGTTTTCAGGAAACTACGAAGTCCCAAGTGATACTCGTTTAATATTAAATAACCTTTCTCCGGAGCCAACAGGTACGGGCGGAAGTTTAGAATATACCATTCAATCAATCGCTGACGATGCTTCGGAAATGGTTATCGTAGGAACAGCTTACGCTAAAACTGGTGGCACGACGAATACTTATACGTTGATATCTAATTGATAATCAATAAATTGATTTTTTTAGAAATGACTTCCTGAGCTAGGAGGTCATTTTTTTGCTCATAACCTTAATTTCGCCCCCAACTTTAAAAATGACTAACCAACAGATTCAATATATCAGCCAAACCGTTGGCGTAAGTGAACAAAGTGTTAAGAATACCATCGATTTGTTTAAAGACGGTGCTACACTGCCATTTGTGGCTCGTTACCGAAAAGAAGTAACGGGAGGTTTAGACGAAGTGCAGCTTGCTGATGTAAAGTCACTTTTTGAAAAACTCACCGAAGCCGACAAACGCCGCGAAGCAATTATCAAATCAATTGATGAGCAGGGAAAACTGACCGATGCTTTGTTGAAAAAACTAAACCAGGCTTTGTTGTCTCCCGAATTAGAAGATATTTACCTGCCCTATAAGCAGAAACGTAAAACCCGAGCAAGCATTGCCGTTGAAAAGGGGTTAGAGCCGCTTGCTAAAACAATTTTTGAACAGCGTGAGCGGGGTGTTCAAAATCTCGCGAAGCGTTTTCTGAATAAAGACGTAATATCAACCGATGAAGCGTTACAGGGAGCCAGAGACATTATTGCCGAATGGATAAATGAAGATATTCAAGCAAGAAATGTAGTGCGGAACGTATTTGAAAAAACTGCCATAGTTACTTCCAAAGTGAAAAAAGGGAAGCAGCAAGAAGGAGAGAAGTTTAAAGACTATTTCGATTATTCAGAAGAATTAAAACGGATTCCCTCACATAGGTTATTGGCAATCCGACGCGGGGAAAATGAAGGTTTTCTGAAGGTAAAAATGGTAGTTGAAGATGAACGAGCGTTAAACTCTTTGGATAGAATTTACCTGCAAGGAATGCCCGAATGCAAAGATCAGGTTGCTGATGCTTTGGAAGATGCTTACAAACGATTGCTCTCTTCGAGCGTAGAGAATGAGTTTGCAAAATTTGCTAAAGAAAAAGCTGACACCGCCGCCATCGAAATTTTCAACATAAATCTACGACAATTATTATTGTCCTCGCCGCTCGGACAGAAGCGGGTACTCGCTATTGATCCCGGTTTTCGGACGGGTTGTAAAACTGTGGTTATTAGCCAACAAGGTGATTTACTGCACGATACTGTTATTTTTCTAACGCATCGCCAACAGGAAGCTGAAGGCGTCCTTCGTAAAATAGTGGACGATTATAAAATTGAAGCGATTGCCATCGGGAACGGAACGGCAAGTCGGGAAACCGAAAGCTTTATTCGGGGAATTGCGAGTTTATCAAACTTACCCATTCACGTAGTTAGCGAGCAGGGAGCCTCTATTTATTCGGCTTCAATGGTAGCTCGCGAAGAATTTCCGAATAAGGATGTAACCGTTCGGGGAGCGATATCTATTGGTAGGAGATTGATGGATCCGTTGGCTGAATTAGTAAAAATAGACCCCAAGAGTATCGGTGTTGGGCAATACCAACACGATGTAGAGCAGAAAATGCTCAAAGAAAGTCTTGACCGCGTAGTAGAAAGTTGCGTAAACTCGGTGGGAGTGGAGCTGAATACCGCTAGTAAACACTTGTTGACATACGTCTCAGGCCTTGGTCCTACATTGGCTCAAAACGTGGTGGATTACCGTCAGGAGATAGGCAAATTCAAATCCCGTAATGAGTTAAAGAAAGTACCCCGATTGGGAGCAAAAGCCTTTGAGCAAGCAGCAGGGTTTTTACGGATAAACGGAGCTAAGAATCCGTTAGATAACTCAGCTGTGCATCCCGAGAGTTACGCTGTGGTTGAACAAATGGCAAAAGACTTAGGCGTGTCCGTTCCACAATTAATTGAAAGCCAATCACTGCGTAAAAGCGTTGATCTGAAAAAATATGTAACTGCGACTATTGGTTTACCAACGCTAACGGACATCCTGAATGAACTTGAAAAGCCCGGACGTGACCCACGGGAAGCTCTGGAAGAGTTTGCATTTGCTGACGTACATAAAATAGAGGATCTACACGTGGGCATGGTATTGCCCGGAATCGTGACAAATATTACAGCTTTTGGCTGTTTTGTGGATGTGGGAGTTCACCAAGACGGTTTAGTCCACATTTCACAACTTGCTAATAAATTTGTGAAAGACGCGAGCGAAGTGGTGGCTGTTCATCAAAAAGTTAAAGTCAAAGTGATGGAAGTAGATGCTAATCGAAAGCGAATTGCTTTGAGTATGAAGGACATTTAAGCAAAATCCCGTTAGTGGTACCCTGACGGCGGTTAATATTAATGTTCTGTCGTCGAGGTTGTACCGCTTCCGAGACCTTTGATTGTCAGAAGGGTGCATAAAACCAAAACCCTGTCAGCGGTAAATAATCCTGACGGCGGGAAATTATTAGGAGCAAAACTTATAGTTGAAGTTGCAACGTTCCGTAGAAACCACGCCCGTCGGCGGGAATAATTCCAGGGCCTGGGTAAGCTTCCGCTCGGCGGGTGAAATACGCCTGATTCAGCAAATTGTTGATGCTGCCTTCAAATCTCAGCTTTTTCCATTGATAACTCGCTGATAAATCGACAATCTGGTAAGCGGGAATAATACCTTCCACAGCGGTTGCGGTACGGACAGCGTTTGTGGCGTCGGTAAAATGTTTGCCGGTATGAGAAAGTTGTAGCGTAGCCGTAAAACTCTTCTCCCGAAAACTCAAACCGGTACGTAGCATAATCGGTGGCACCATTTCTACTTTTTTATTCCTGACGGATGCCTCCTGAGAGTTTATGTAACGGGCATCAACTACCGCTCCGTTCACAAATAATGAGAGCGTTCGTTTTGATTGCGGATTCCATAATTTTAGAAAGTTTACTTCCCCAAATGCTTCAATTCCAATATTACGGGCATCTGAAACATTCGTACGAAAGCGATAATCAAGGAAAAGTGGTGGGCGGTCAGCCTGTAAAATCTGTCCGATGCGGTCTTTGTACGCAATGTAAAACAGCGTCATGTCAAAATTATAAATGTCGCTGTCGTTACCGCGAATACCCAAGTCAGCGGAGAAACCACGTTCATCCTGAATATTCGGATCAACGGAGAAATTAGGGTTTATAACCCTTAAATCTGTAAAATTAATGGCTCGGTAGTTCTGCGAAATATTTCCGTAAATCTCCGTCTTTTCGCTCGGGCGGTAAGTTGCTCCAATGCCACCGATAAAGAATGAACGGTTACGTTCGAGCGTTTCATCAATCCGGTTATCAGCTACAACGTTTCCCGCAAAATCAATAACCCGCTGCCGGAAATAGCCGTTTGCTTCCGTTCGGATACTTTCCAAGCGAATGCCCGGCGTAACGCTAAACTTATCTGAAATATTAAAGATGTTTTCTATGAAAAATGCAACGTTTTGATTCGGGAAATTATAATCAGAGTTTTCTACATTTTTGGGGTTCAGGAAACGAAAGTCTGCATTACTATTTGCCGAACCATCGCCCTGAACAGCGGTAGTATTTCCCCGATAAAATCGTGATCCAATTAGGAAAATGCCATAACTTTTCCCTAAATCGTAGCGGTGGATTAAACGGGTTTCGTTGGCGATATTTTCAAAATTCCCGTCAATTAGAGTACGGTTTCCTCCTAAATCTGCTACGTTAATACGCTCTAAATTTCCAAGCGAAGACCGGCTTGAAAGCAATCCAAAGTTTCTGACATTCAGCAAAGTGCGATCGGTTAGTTTCCAGTCTAATGAGAGGGAGGCTGTATTCCAATTTACATCGAACCAGTTTCGCTCACGAAGCGATTGCCTTGGGTTTTGCCTAAATAAAGCGTCTGTTAGTCCCCCGGCTTGTTGTGCTAAGTAATCGCTGTGTGTATATTCAGCAGTTACAGAAATATTTTCTGTAAAATTATACGTGAATTTTCCGAAAATATTTTGTTGCGTAAAGCCTGAGTTTGGCCGCCATCCATTACCTTGTTTGTGCTGATAGAATACGTAATAGTTTAGTTTTCCTACTGTGCCGTCCAAACTATTAAACGATCCCAGAAAACCCCAACTTCCGATGGTCTGCCGACTGGTTAAACGAATCTTTTGTTCCCCGCCTTTTTTGAAGACGAAGTTGAGCATTCCGCCAAATTGCGTACCGTATTGTAAAGATGACGCTCCCCGAACTACTTGAATACGTTCCAGTGCTTCAACGGGCGGCGTGTAGTAACTTTCAGGATATCCCAACGCATCGGCGGCGATGTCATAGCCGTTCTGTCGGGTGTTGAAATTAGCCGTGCGGTTTGGTGAAAGCCCTCGTCCGCCAATACCTAATTGAAGTCCAGCACCGTCGCTTTCCCAAATATTTAATCCCGTGATTTTGGCAAAGACTTGGCGGGCGTTGTTGGTTGCTAAGTTTGCGGTAATATCGTTCAAAACGATTACCTCATTCTTCTTAGACTCGTAAATCGCTGTCCCTTCTACCGCTCGTAAGCGAGTACTGCCAAGCGTTTTTACGGCATTCGCTTCAATAACTACTTCGTTAAGAAGCGTCGATATTTCAGTTAGCTGAATCGTAATATTTTGAACACTTTTACTGATTACTACGGTGTCAGCTACGGGAGATTGCCCAACTAATTGAGCGGACAGTTGGTAGGTGCCAAAGTCTATATTTTCGATGGTAAATGTGCCGTCTGTAGAACTAAGCGTCGCTTTGTCGTTAAGAATAATCGCAACGTCTGCAACGGGTTTTCCGGAATTTACAGCGATGACTTTCCCTTTTAAAATGCCTTGTTGGGCGATTGTAGAGAAAGGTATAATCAATAAAATAAGAATGTATATGTGCCGCATTTTTTCCTGATTCGGCAACAAAGGTAGCTGTTTAGAATGGGTCTAAATAAGAATAAGGAAGTTTTGTTTCAACCATTTTATGGAGGAATGGCGAGATTATTCGACAATATCGTTATTCCTCGTATTTACTGGTCCTATTTTTGGCTTGATACTCAACTTTCCAAGCGGAAGTAATATCTCAGCACAAACGGTTATTGAATCTTCTTGTTTAATTTCAAAGCTGGCGTCATCTCCGTAGAGAAGGTTGAGGCGTTGTTGGGTATTTATCAGCCCAAAACCTCCAGCTTCGTGGTTGTTTACTTTACTCAATAGCTCTCCAGTGTTCCGTACCAGAATAATTAGATTTTTGGCGTCGAGCGAAGTCCGTATTTCCACGAAACCCCAACGTAACGCTTTTTGAACACCGTGCTTGATGGCATTTTCGACGAGAGTTTGGAGCATCATAGGGGGAACGAGGAGATTGAGCGTCCGCTCGTCGATGTCCCATTTTACTTGCAGCCGTTCTTCGTAACGGACTTTCTCTAATGCGAGATAATCGGCAATAGTTTTGAGTTCTTCTTTAAGAGTAACGGTGGTGCGTCTGTCAGCCACGAGCGAACTCCGTAAAATATTGGAAAGTTGCGTTATACCTTTTTGTGCTCGGGATGGGTCTTCCAAAATCAACGCTCGAATGCTGTTAAGGGCATTAAACATAAAGTGTGGATTCATCTGTGCCCGGAGCACCTTTGCTTCCGTTTCTTTGATCGAAGATTGTAATTTTATCCGAACAATGGCATCGTTTTTACGTTCGTTGGTATAACTGTAGAAGACGTAGATTAAAACCCAAATCAGTACAGGTTTGCCGAGCGTTACCAGGTAGCCAATGTCCCGCAACGCCCAGTTCATTTTTTCGGTATTGATGAGTTGTCCGTCAAGTGGAATATTAACCGCCGCCATGATAAATGTGATGAGCAGTAGCATTGCTCCGCTGCGGATTATCATTTGACCAACGGGTAATTTTATCCATTCGTACTCTTTATAGATTAAACGAAAACCGTGGGTCAAAGTAATGCCCATGATGATATTCACAACGGCGTTACCAATCATCAGTGTAAATCCGTCGAGATTAAAGGAGAAAAGGGTAAAAAGACCGATTAACTCAGAAAAGTGATAAAACGACCAGCCGATGAGTTGATAAATCCAGTACGAGCGTTTTTGTGACATATTTAACCGCCAACTAAATAGAACTTAATCCGTAAAACTACGGTAAAACTTGAATGTTAGGGCTAAACTTTATACCAACAAACGTTTTTTGGTGGATGAATGGTAAAATAGATAGGCGATTATCGAGTGTGAACCATGATAAGATGACTGGTGTCATTTGCGGTGACTATCTTAGTTTTGCCTGATTCAGTGTCATGAGCGAGTTTGTACAGACATACATTGCTGTGATGAAACGTATCCATCGTTGAGAGTGGTTGCTCAGTGAGCTGAGCTAATAAAATCCGCATGGCACGGCCGTGCATAACGATTAGGATAAGCTCCTCATCCTCATTTGATAATATAATATCCAGTACTTCTTGCTGCCGTTCGGCGACTTGCTCTGGGCTTTCTCCGCCGGGAGCAGATGCTGTAAGGTTGCCGTTTTCCCACGCTTCTATTAAATCCGCATATTCTTTATCTTCTTTGTAATTAGGTGTCTTTCCTTCTTTTTCGCCCCACGAAATTTCGTTGAGTCCGCTGAGTCGCTGATGAGGAATTGCTAAGTCAATGAAAGGCTGTGCCGTTTCAACGGTTCGCTTCAAAGATGAGGTATAAATTTTATCAAAAGGTACGTATTGGTAAGTTTGAAAAAAAGCATCGGCCTGTGCTATTCCCACATCATTTAACGAAGAATCTATGCCACTTCCTTGTACAATTCCAAGGCGATTGTATTCAGTTTCGCCATGTCTAATCAAATAAATTGTCTTATTTCCCAAACCTTATCTGTTGTTTAAAAGTACGATTCATTGAAAAAATTATATTATTTAAAGTGGAAGCACGAACTTTGCTTTTTTACCACCCAAAATAGTCCGCAAATTTACAAAAATCATGTTTAAAACGCACTTTACTATCGAGAAATTACGGGAGTCTGATAAAGGAACAATGATGGAACACCTTGGTATTGAGTACCTTGAAATTGGGGCTGATTTTATCACTGCCCGAATGCCCGTTGATCACCGCACCCGTCAACCGTACGGAATTCTGCACGGCGGAGCTTCGGTGGTTCTTGCCGAAAGTTTGGGAAGCGTAGCTTCGGTCATGTGTTTGGAAGATCCGAAATTAGAACGTCCAGTTGGATTGGAAATCAACGCCAATCACTTACGCTCGGTAGCCGAAGGTTGGGTGTACGGAAAAGTGACGCCGATACACGTTGGGCGACGCACGCACGTCTGGCAAATTGAAATCACGAACGAAGAAGGAAAAAAAGTCTGCGTTAGTCGGCTTACAGTTGCAATTATCAAGTAAAAATCGCGGGATTCTGGGTTCTATTTTGACATATTTAGGTGTTACTATTGACCAAAAAGTGACGCACTTTATGAAAAAGCTTTCCGCATTATTCCTCTTCTCAGCTTATATTTAGTTTTCGCAGAAATAGCGTCTCAGGTGATTAGCAGGAAAAGCGTGCTTAAAGCTGATTCGGCTGAGTTGAGTGATGGGTTTGATAGTAATCCGTTGATATTCTGGAAGACGTCATGTTAGGAGGTGAAAGTAGATACAAACGAAAGCTACATTCAGGAATTTATACGTGATAAGTTCCGGCTTTAGTGGGGGTTTCGCGGTAGTATAAGTAGCCAATTAGACTTTGCAATATTGTGCTTAATTTTTGGGAGTGATAAAAACCGTAGGCTACCGTTCTATCTCAACTTCGGTTTTCGTCTAACCTGATTATATTCTCCGTTGGGGTTATTCAATGATTTAAAAAGTTCTGTATCTAATCACTCCATACCCTGTTTCGTTCTCCGAGAGTATTAATAACAAAGTAAAAAAGCTTTTTTAGCACCTTCACCGCCGTCAGGGTCTTTGATTGCTGACGGGGTGAACCGCTAAATCTTAGCCTTCATTTAAAATAAACTCCGTCAGTAACCTTACGCCGTAAGCCGTTCCTGATTTCATTTTTCCGTATTCTGAACCACCAAAAGCTACTCCTGCTATATCAAGATGTGCCCAATTCGGGTGTTCGTCGATAAAGAATTCGAGGAATTTAGCCGCCGTAATTGCACCCGCCACTGGAGCAACTGAAAGGTTCATAATGTCTGCTACGTCAGACCTCATCATGTCTTTGTATTCATCGTCCCAAAGTGGCATTCTCCATACTTTTTCGTCGGTTTGCTCGGCGGCTTTGTAAAGGTTTTCTACCAGCGAATCATTATTTGACATCAATGCCGCCGTACCAAAGCCTAATGCTCGCACTGCACTACCCGTGAGTGTTGCCAGATCAATCATGATATCTGGGTTGAAATTCTTCTTCATATAACTCAATCCGTCGGCCAGAATCAATCGCCCTTCCGCGTCGGTATTTATTACTTCTATGGTTTTTCCGGCGTACGAGTTTATCACATCGCCTGGCTTGACTGCTTTTCCGTCGATGCAGTTTTCGGTTGCGGGAACAATAGCAATTACTTTAACGGGAGCCTTCAATTTGGCGAGTAACTCTATCGTTCCGATTACGGCGGCAGCTCCACCCATATCCGATTTCATGTAGTTCATATTATCGCCTGGCTTGAGCGATACGCCGCCCGTGTCAAACGTAACTCCTTTACCTACTAAGCCAATGGTGTTTTTTCCTTTTTCGGTCGTTCCGTCGTATTCCATTACAATGAAAACGGGCGGGTTATCAATGCTTCCCCGACCAACGGCGAGTAAAGCATATAATCCTATTTCTTCGCATTGAGCAGCATCATAAATAGTTGTCTTAAAGCCGTTTTGCTCGCCCGAATTAACGACATACTGTGCCATTTGCTGCGGCGTTTTGTAATTGGCGGGAGAATCTACCAACTGTAACATATTGCGTTGCGTATCAGCGGTAGCTTTTCCTTTTTGTGCTGCTTGCTCAATATTTTCTTTGGAGACAAGAGTTAATAAGTTATCCCCCTCATAGAAGTCATTTTCTTTCTTCTCTTCGGTTCTCAGAAAACTGATCTCGTACGAGGCCAGAAAAATTCCGTTGACGATGTATTCTGTTAAGTCTGACGTGTTGCCAGACTTTAAATCAATGGCTACATCGCCCGCTAACTTCTTCTTGTTCTTATAAAAAAATGATCGAAAAGTTTCAATGATTTTTCTGGTTTTAGGTTCCTTCCCTAAACCGATTAAAATTACTTTTTTAAATGATTTTGCGTTAGCGTAAAAAGAAAGGGTTTCTTTTACTTTTGCTTTAAAATCGTCTGCAAGATTTGTGGCATCGGCTCCCGTCATCTCGGCAATTTTTTCTAAAGTATAAATGAGTGCGTCATTTTCTACGACCGGAATAATAACCGTATTCTGTGTTGTCAGACTTGGTATTAATTGAATATTCATAGATGTGAATTTAGTTTTAACTTTGCTTGTAGGAGCAAATTTACGGAATGGTTTCTTTAGAAACGATAGCGTGACTAAATCAATGAATCCAACATTTACCTGCTCCACAAAATGACCCTTTTAAAATTTAATAAATTAAAAGTCTGGATAAAAAGCTGGTAATTGGTTTATAAGAAACTAAGTTCATGCAACTACAATTAATCAGTTGCGAGCAATAACAAAGGAGCAGACATTTGAAGAAATATTTGAACGTACCGTTATACCCATTTAGGACTACGGTAAAGAAGATTGTTTACTAATTTGGGAGATATTTCAATTGTTGACGCAATTAAATAATATGCCCAATAGTGTATCGGTTGAAAAACTTTTAAAAGCGGCCGAGAAAAAATTTAAGAGTTGAAGCGAATATGTTATCCTGATATGATTTTTTACCGAAATTTATTTTCGGTGAAGGTGCTTTGAAAAAGCAATAATTAGATGAATATTTGTCGTTTAAAATACACCCCAAATTTCGGAAAAGTCCCATGCTTAATGTTGCTAAAGCCGCTTCAAACACGGAAATTTTTAATACTGTTGAGAAGTTTATAAACGAATTAGGCTTTAAAGTCGCCTCTACCGATCAAAGCCGCCCGTGGGGAGGTTTTTTTGTGCTAGATGAAAGTCAATCTGATGAATTTATCACTAAGTTTTTCTCCGAATATTCCGTAGAGGATTTCGTGGGATTTGGAAAGCTGAGTCCCAAAATTTTGGTGGTAGCACCTGAGCAACGGCTTTCGTGGCAATATCACCACCGCCGTTCCGAAATTTGGAAACTGATTGGCGGTGTAGCTGGTGTAATCAAATCTGATACCGATGAGCAGAACGAATTACAGGATTTAAAAATTGGTGATATCGTGAAACTCAAATGCGGCGAACGTCACCGATTAGTCGGAACGGATGGCTTTGGAATTGTAGCTGAAATCTGGCAACACGAAGATGTCGAAAATCCATCGGATGAAGATGATATCGTACGAGTTCAGGATGATTTTGGACGGTAAATTTTGGGAGTTACGAACGGACGGTCATTCTCTTAAAATATGCCTTCATTCGTTCTTTAATCAATGCTTTAGCGTTTTGAATGGCGTAAGTTGAAAGTGTTTTCTCGTTTACTAATTCGATGATATTTGTTATGCCTAATTCAGCTAATGCGTTTTCTTGAATTTCGCAAACGCCGCAGATAATCCAAACCGGAATATCATTGGCTTGAGCTATTTTGCAGATTCCGTCGATTAGTTTTCCGTGAATGCTTTGGGTATCAACCTTTCCTTCTCCAGTAATTACTAAATTACTTGACTTAATTTTTTCTTCGAGTCCTGTTACTTTGATGAGTGTTTTTGTACCCGATTTTACCGTTGCGTTCAGGAATGCGATTGCTCCGCCGCCGAGTCCACCCGCTGCTCCCGCTCCGGGTATTTTTTGTAAGTCAATATTGAATTGACGTCGTATAACCTCCGCAAGGTTTTGTAAACCTTCATCCAGTTCAATGATTTGCCTTTCGTTTGCTCCCTTTTGAGCGGCGTAAACGTGAGCCGCTCCGTTTGGACCGTAGAAAGGATTGGTCACATCACAAACGACAGTGAATTGAATTTCGGAGAATACTTTTGTCGGAGGATAAATTTCGTGGATTTTGGATAAATTTTCACCGATGGGTAATAATTTATTTCCCGATTTGTCAAAAAATACGAAGCCTAATGCTGCTGCTACTCCGATGCCGCCATCGTTCGTAGCACTGCCGCCAATGAATAAGTAGATTGACTTTACTTCTTGATTTATCGCGTCCTTAATAAATTCGCCCGTGCCGAAGGTAGTGGTTGTAGTGCAGTCACGTTCTTCATTCGTCAACAATTCATAACCCGATGCTTTCGCCATTTCGATATAAGCCGTTTCTCCGCTCAAAAAGTACCTCGCCGTAATAGGTCGGAACAGTGGGTCATTCACTGTGATATCTATCCACTTGCCTTCTAAGTTATCTGCAATAACCTCCAGCGAGCCTTCGCCGCCGTCTGCCATTGGAACGAGCGTTTTTTGAAAGTTTATTGGTAACTCCGTTGCAATTGCTTCCGCAACTTCCACAGCTGTAAGCGAACCTTTAAATTTATCAGGACAGATGAGCGTTTTCATTAGTATATCTATAGGCGAGTACTCAACTACGTGGAAGTTTTGAATAGACGGTATTGTCGATTTCGTTGTTGTCAGCTACTACTACTTGCTATTTTTTATAAATATACGAAAAGTTTCATGCTCAAATTCTGACAATGACAGAGTTACCCAATTATTGAGGAAGAGAAGTTGCTTAAAAAAATAGCCACTTTATTGCCTTTGGAAATTCTTCGCCCCAGCGTTTCTCATCGTGTTTACCTGCTGGATCAAGTGAAAGTTTTATTTGAATTTTTTCAGCATTAAAGCCTTGGCTTTCAATCGTTTTCTTCAGCTTTTCGATATTCGGAATCATGTACTCGCTTTCTTTTCCACCGCCGTACAGGTAGATTTTAGTATCGAGTGGGTTGAAGAATTCAACGGCATCAAAGTAGATACGCGATGATACCCAAAGCGAAGGCGATAGTACCATTAAACGCCCGAAAGTCTCGGGGTACATAAATCCTGCGTAAATGCTAATGAGCCCGCCCATCGAACTGCCTCCAATACCCGTAAACTGGCGTTCTGGTTTAGTTCTAAAATGAGTGTCGATATACGGTTTTAGGTTACGAACGATGAAGTTAGCGTACCGCATTCCATTACCTTTTCCACGGTTTGGGTGTTTGTAAGGTGAATATTCTTCGTACCGAGTTTTATCGCCGTGGTCAAGTGCGACCACGATAACATCGCCAAAGCCTTGGTTCTTCAGAAGAGATAACCGTTTGTCAATTTCCCAGTTTCCGTAGGGTGAGCCATCACCAAAAAGATTTTGAGCATCCTGCATGTATATTACTGGATAGCTCTTTGTGATATCTTCTTTATAGTTAGTGGGTAGTAAAATATTTACTTTCCGATGTGTACCGAGTTGCGGCATGGCAAACTCTTCATCTATAACCCGTATTTCGGGCATTAGATGTTTGATATATGCCGTTGAGCCGGCGTTTCGCCAGTAAAGTACTTTATCTTCAATCAGATCGTCGGATAATTCTGTCACCCGATTAATCGACTTGTTTCCAAACTGATCAATTTCAGTGTGGTCCCAACCGCCACGAGTATATTTATACTCTATTTTAGGATGCTTTAGTAGTACATCAGAAGGAAGCTGCAAACGGTACTTGCCGTCAGCAACCTTTTCCATCTGAAATTCTTTTAAGTCAGGATACCAATTGCAAAAATTACCCGATACAAAAACCGGCCGGTCATCTTTGGTGGTAGTAAGTTCCAGCGTGAGCATTGTCTCGATTATTGCAGTAAATGTGTGAAAATGCCAGTTCCAAATGGGCATTATATAGTTTGTGTGGTATGGGTAGCGTTGAAGATTTACTTTTTCAACGCTTCCCATAAAATTTCAATTGGGTGCAATGCTTTTCGACCCGTTCCGTCGTGGATTTGGTGACGGCAACTTGTACCAGGAGCGGCGATAATCGTGTCTTCTTCTTGTGCCCGAACGGTTGGGAAAAGTACTAATTCTCCGATTTGCATCGAGAGGTCATAATGTTCTTTTTCGTACCCAAATGAACCCGCCATTCCGCAGCATCCGCTTGGAATTAACTGAACGTTATAACCCTCAGGAAGTGATAACATTTTTTTTGTGGGAACGAGTGAACCAACGGCTTTTTGTTGGCAATGTCCGTGCAATCGAATCAGCTTTTTGCCACCTTTAAACTGGCTTCGATTGATGCGTTTTGCGTCCATTTCCCGAACGATGAATTCGTCAAAAAGTAACACATTTTTCGCTAGTTCAACGGCTTTATCGGCGAGAGATTTGTCAACTAATTCAGGATATTCATCCCGAAAAGTCAAGATAGCTGATGGCTCGATTCCAATCAACGGAATTTCTTCATTCACGATTTTAGAAAGCATTTCTACGTTGCGGTTCGCAATTTGTTTCGCTTCATCGAGCATTCCTTTTGACAAATAAGCTCTTCCCGAAACGTCGTGTTCTGGAATGATTACTTCGTAACCGAGCTGCTGAAATAAATCAACGGTCTTTTTTCCGATTTCAACATCATTATAATTCGTGAATTCATCACAGAAGAGATAGACCTTTTTCGTGGAAGTCTTTTTTGGTTGTTTCCCAAACCACTTTTCAACGGTTGTGGAATGCAGCAGTGGTATTGTTCGATCGGGGTGAAACCCAACCACTGAGTTCGCAATCCGTCGGAGTGGGGCGTTTTTGAAGACCATGTTATACGCCCAAGGGACGTAAGAAGCGATATTGCTAAGTTTTGAAAAGTTGCCAACCATCCGTGATCGCAGCGGCGTGCCGTTTGCTTTCTGATAATGATACAAAAATTCCATTTTGAGTTTCGCCACGTCCACATTTGACGGGCATTCAGATTTGCAGCCTTTGCACGCCAAGCATAAATCCATGACCTCTTTCACACGCTTGTCATTGAAGCGTTTGTTTCCCACTTCACCGCTCGGCGAAAGCAGAACTGGGTTTGTCAACGCTTCCCGCAAAATGTTTGCCCTCGCTCTGGTTGTATCCTTCTCGTTCCGAGTTGCCATATAGCTGGGGCACATGGTGCCGCCGCTAATTTCTGTTTTCCGGCAATCTCCCGAACCGTTGCATTGCTCGGCGTGTTGCAAGACGGTTTGCCCCTTATAACGGAATGCCGTTTCGAAAGTTGGTGATAATTGCCCCGGTGTATAACGCAGCGATTCGTTCATCGGTGGCGTATCCACAATCTTGTTAGCGTTGAAAATACTGTCTGGATCCCAGGTGTACTTCAACCCCCGAATCAACTCGTAATTTTTTTCTCCAATTTGTTCTTTGATAAATTCGGCTCGAAGCCGTCCGTCGCCATGTTCTCCCGACAACGAGCCTTTGTATTTCTTTACGAGCGTAGAAATATCTTGAGCCACTTCCCGAAAGAGGGCATTTCCTTCGTGCGTTTTTAAATTAATAATTGGGCGGAGGTGTAACTCTCCAGATCCAGCGTGAGCATAATGTACCATATTCAAGCCTTTGGCGTGCATGGTTTCATTAAATTCCTTGATGTACTGTGGCAGGTCGTTGACATCCACGGCAGTATCTTCAATTACAGGAACAGCTTTTTCGTCACCTGGGAGATTTGAGAGTAATCCCAAACCTGCTTTTCGGAGCGTCCAAACTTTTTTGATGTCATCGCCAAAAATTACGGGAAAATGGTAACCTAATCCGTCTGCTCGCATGGCAAGCTCCATTGCTTCGGCTTTTTGCTCAATCTCAAGTTGGCTTTCACCGAATAACTCTACCACCAAAATTGCTCCTGGATCACCTTGCACAAAAAAGCGGTTTTCCCGTTGGTTACGGTTGGCTTTGGTACATTCCAATATATAATGATCCATCAGTTCAACCGCTGAAGGATTATATTTTAAGGCAATCAGGTTTGCATGGAGTGCTTCATCTATCGTGTCAAAATGAACGGCGACAACGGCTAAATGTTCGGGCGGAAGTGGGTTGACGTGCAGTTTGATTTCGGTAATAAACATCAGCGTTCCTTCCGAACCCGCAATAAGTTTACAGAAACTGAATTTTTGGTCGCTGTTTGGCGTAAATGGCTCGGTTTCTAAAAGTTCATCAATGGCGTAGCCGGTGTTACGTCTTTTTACAGAGCGTTTCGGAAACTCACGACGAATTTCTTCTTGATTCTCCACATTGAAAAGTAACTCTCCAATGTGGGTATAAATCTTATCTTCTAGCGAAGGATCGCTTTTGCTTTTTGCTTCCTTAAATCTGTTGTGAAACTCTTCTTTTGTTAAATCGGAAAATGTAACGTAGCTACCATCGCTCAGAAATCCCTTGACTTCCATCAGGTGATCTCGGGTGCTGCCGTAGATTATAGAATTTGAACCGCAGGAGTTATTTCCGACCATTCCGCCCATCATTGCCCGGTTCGCCGTTGAGGTTTCGGGACCAAAGAATAAGTTGTATTTAGCTAGGAAAACGTTTAGCTCGTCACGAATCACACCGGGTTGCATTCGAACCCAAGATTCCGATTCGTTCACTTCTAATATTTTAGTGAAAGTTCTGGAAATATCCATCACTATTCCACTTCCCACAACCTGACCCGCCAACGATGTTCCGGCGGCACGGGGGATAAGTGTTATCTTGCTATAGTTTGCAAAAGTGATTAAACGCTGAATATCTTCTTCGCTTTTAGGAATTGCGACCGCAATCGGCAGTTCACGGTACGCGGAAGCATCAGTAGCGTACAGCGTTCGCATGGTTTCGTCTGTATACAAATCTCCTTCAAAGTGAGGAATGTCTTTTATTGTTATTTGCTCGAGCTTCATCTATATATGATAGTTGACTTATTAGGTTGTCAAAGTTACTACTAAACAAGGCGTTAGTGAAATAGTTTTTTTCTTTAAAAAACAACTGAGAAATGCTCGAACATCGACGCCAACCGCACAGAAACGATGTGTTTTACGTTAAATATATTGAACTTTAATTATAGCCTTTTGTATATCTGCTGAATGATTGCTAAAAGTACGTAGTAACAACTTAATGTGTTATCACTAGTGTTGATGTTTTGGTAATAATTGATTTTTTTGCAGAAATTTGCAAGGTTTTAGTTTGTCTACGCCTTGTTCTCAGAGAATTACCGCGTCGGTGGTCCGACAATCGTAAGGAGCATATCCTTACATTACTAATACTCGTGGTGCATTTGTAGAATATTGAAAAAAGCTGTTCATTTTGGCTACTAAAAGCCGTATATTTATTTGACTAGCAATCATCTAAACACAAATGAACAACTTTATCGAAAGTTACGGACAAATTTTGAAGACTTTGAAAGAAGTTGAGCCGAATAT
>Ga0222709_1000065_pt1 | contig 47215 bp, 43 predicted proteins | sample AntAcemetage1692_FD_179822 | JGI IMG/M metagenome (GOLD analysis project Ga0222709, IMG submission 179822) | Saline water microbial communities from Ace Lake, Antarctica - #1692 | ecosystem: Environmental > Aquatic > Non-marine Saline and Alkaline > Saline | place: Antarctica: Ace Lake...
AATCTGCGACCGCTAACAGGGTTTTGTCCATAAATTTTACAAAATAACAATACGTAATCCAAACCATCAACCGCTGTCAGGGTCTGCGACCACCAACAAGATTTTATCCATAAATTTTACAAAATAAAGCGTAATTCAAACCATTAAACCGCTGTCGAAATCTACGACCGCTAACAGGGTTTTGTCCATAAATTTTACAAATAACAATACGTAATCCAAACCATCAAACCGCTGTCGAAATCTGCGACCGCTAACAGGGTTTTGTCCATAAATTTTACAAAATAACAATACGTAATCCAAACCATCAACCGCTGTCAGGGTCTGCGACCACCAACAAGATTTTATCCATAAATTTTACAAAATAAGGCGTAACTCAAACCATCAACCGCTGTCAGGGTCTGTAACCGCTAACAGGGTTTTCCATAAATTTTACAAAATAAAGCGTAACTCAAACCATCAAACCGCTGTCAGGGTCTGCGACCACCGACAGGATTTTATCCATAAATTTTACAAAATAAAGCGTAACTCAAACCATCAAACCGCTGTCAGGGTCTGCGACCACCGACAGGATTTTATCCATAAATTTTACAAAATAAAGCGTAACTCAAACCATCAACCGCTGTCAGGGTCTACGACCACCAACAGGATTTTATCCATAAATTTTACAAATAACAATACGTAACTCAAACTATCAACCGCTGTCAGGGTCTGCGACCGCTAACAGGGTTTTGTCCATAAATTTTACAAATAACAATACGTAACTCAAACTATCAACCGCTGTCAGGGTCTGCGACCACCGACAGGGTTTTGTCTATAAATTTTACAAATAACAATACGTAATCCAAACCATCAAACCGCTGTCAGGGTCTGCGACCGCTAACAGAATTTTATCCATAAATTTTACAAAATAAAGCGTAACTCAAACCATTAAACCGCTGTCAGGGTCTGTAACCATCGACAGGATTTTGTCCATAAATTTTACAAAATAAAGCGTAATTCAAACCATCAAACCGCTGTCGGGGTCTGCGACCGCTAACAGGGTTTTGTCACTGACTCCACTCCGTTGGCTGACGGTTCCAGCGGTGCTCACGAATTTTTTCGAATAAATTGTTTGACAAGCCTTTTCCGTCGCTAGTTGCAATGTTTGATTTTACGTGCGGCAGACTTCGCATTCCAGGGATGATTGTTCCGACTTCGGGATTTGACAAAATAAACCGCAACGCCATTTCTGGCATATTCATTCCTTCGGGAATAAGTGGTTTCAACGCGTCGGCGTGTTCAACGCTCGAGTTTAAGTTTTCGGGCACAAAGTACGTGGAACGCCAATCCCCTTCTGGGAAGGTGGTTTCTTTGGTAAATGTTCCCGTCAGCGTTCCTTCATCAAAAGGTACGCGGGCAATAATTCCTACGTCGTGCTTTTTGCAAAGCGGAAACAGCTGATCTTCGGGATTTTGGTCAAAAATGTTATAAATCACCTGCACCGACGAGATCAAATCAGTTTTGATGGTTTCGAGTGAATTATTCGGTTCCCAACGGTTTACAGAAATGCCCCAGTGTTGCACTTTGCCTTCTTTCGTTAGCTTTTGAATGGCTTCCTTCCATTCGTCTTTATCCGCCCAAGCGTCTTCCCATACGTGAAATTGCATCAAGTCTATACAATCTACGCTCAGGTTTTTAAGGCTTTTCTCGGTATATTCTACAATATGACTCGCTGGAAATACCTCTTCAATTTTGAACTGCGGTTGCGATGGCCACGTGAAGTTTTTCGGTGGAATCTTGGTAGCCGCGTACAATTTCTTTTCAGGAAAACGCTTGATTAATTTTCCGAGAATCTGCTCCGAAAGACCTTCAGCATACCCCCAAGCGGTATCGAAGAAGTTATCTCCAAGTTCGACCGCCATATCAAGCGATTTATTTACCACCTCAATATCAGAACCCGTCCATCCAGCGAGTCCCCACATTCCGTAGCCAATTTCTGACACTTCCCAGTCTGTTTTTCCAAATCTTCTGTAATTCATAATTTTAAGGGGTGAGAGGTTTAGAGGAAATTGTAGTTAGTTAATTTGATAAAATTATTACTGAAATCAGCGACTGTCAGCGAGTACCTACTTTTCAGTTTAAAGTCGAAACAGAAACGCCGTCGAGGTCTGAGACCATCAACGGGGTTGGCTTCGCTTACTTTTCAATTCAAAGTCAGAAACAAAAATGGAACCGCCGTCGAGGTCTGAGACCATCAACCGAGCTAGCTTCGCTTACTTTTCAATTCAAGTCAGAAACAAAAATGGAACCGCCGTCGAGGTCTGAGACCATCAACGGGGTTGGCTTCGCTTACTTTTCAATTCAGAGTCGGAAACAAAAATGGAACCACCGTCGAGGTCTGAGACCATCAACGGGGTTGGCTTCGCTTACTTTTCAATTCAGAGTCGGAAACAAAAATGGAACCACCGTCGAGGTCTGAGACCATCAACCGAGCTAGCTTCGCTTACTTTTCAATTCAGAGTCGGAAACAAAAATGGAACCACCGTCGAGGTCTGAGACCATCAACGGAGCTAGCTTACCAACTTTCAAACCCGCTTTTTATCTATCCAATGGGCAATTCCAGCAAAAACAAAATATGATAACAATGCCGAGATGGTCAATGCGTTAATATCATCGTTTTTAGGTAAAACGTAAAGGTTCAAGTAGTTTAGCAGTAGCATGAAAACTACAAAACCAGTTGCAGCATAACTCCCGACTTTGGAAACGGCAGTTGTATTCTTTAAATAATAGATTAGTCCCGCAATTAGCACTACTGCTTCAACGCTGTAAGTCAATTCCTTACTATTCCACAGTCCAAAACCGAGTTTGGGTTCACCGTTTACCAATGGTAAATCAGGCGTGTGAACAATCAAATCAGCAAACCAATGCGATAAAACACCCAATGCCATTGCCCACGCAATAGCGTTACGGCCTGCGTTGCTTTTCGCAAGAACAAAGTAGTAAACTGCGTAAAATATTACCGCCCAAACCACCGAACCTAATAAACCGTGTGTAAACGGATAAAAGTACATATCAAAATCATTGACGGCGGAGAAACCTTCCACAAGCCTCATTTTTTCGATGCCGAGAATGACAAACGGGAAGAACAAAATATCGACGAATTGGGTAGCAATGAAAAGCATTCCGAGTGAACTACCTTTTACTTTTCCTTTCAACGCAAGGGCAGCAGCGTAATGTCCTACAAACATACTTTTGGGGTTAGTCCCGATAGTTATCGGGGTTATTCAAGATTTTTAGTTTTCAGTTCTTTGTCCCGAAATGCTCATTTCTCCAGTTTGGAGAAATATTATTCAAATAATCCGCTACTCAAATACCTATCTCCTCTGTCGCAAACAATAAAAACGATGACGCCGCTTTCGAGTTCCTGAGCGAGTTTGATAGCAACCGTTGCCGCACCGCCGCTGCTCATTCCTGAGAAAATGGCTTCTTCGTTGGCGAGTTTACGAGCCATTATTCTTGCCTCTTCTGTAGAAACGTCAAAAACTCGATCAACTCTTGACGAATCAAAAATTTTGGGTAAGTATTCTTTTGGCCAACGCCTTATTCCAGGGATTGACGAACCATCAGTTGGTTGACAACCAATTATTTGTATATCAGAATTTTGTTCTTTTAGGTACATTGACGTCCCCATAATCGTCCCCGTTGTACCCATCGAGCTCACGAAATGAGTGACTTGTTGATCAGTGTCTTTCCAAATTTCGGGTCCCGTAGATTTGTAATGGGCGAGGTAATTATCTGCATTCGCAAACTGATCTAACTTATGATATTCGGGTTTTTCTGACTGTTCGTCCGCATAATCACGGCACGCTTCGATGCCATCTAACAATATCACTTTCGCTCCGAATGCCTGCATAGTCTGCAACCGTTCTTTGGTAGAGTTTTCGGGCATGACGAGTTCGATTGGAATGCCGTAAAGTCGTGCAATCATCGCTAATGCAATGCCCGTATTGCCGCTTGTGGCTTCAATCAACGTAATGTCTTTTGAGATCTCGCCCCGCTCAAGGGCACCCTTTATCATGCTTAACGCCGCCCGGTCTTTAACGCTACCGCCAGGGTTATGTCCCTCCAGTTTTCCGTAAATTTTAACGTTGGGATTAGGGTTAAGCTTTGTGAGTTCTACAAGTGGCGTATTGCCAACTAAATCTAGTATTGAAGCCATTTATTGTAGTTTCTAATTATAATATCAAATGTAAAATAATCAGTAACCAATGTCCAATTCTACGTCAAATAAATAACTGTAAGGTTCAAAAAAAAATAGTTCAGTTATTTACTCAGGATAATTTACCCCTAAAGTATTAATCATAACTACTTTCGCACCTTTCCGCATTTACAGTAAAAGTATGAACTGATTCAACTTTTCAGCTCAATGCCTGAAAAACGCCCCACGCGGAGACATAGGCAAGAGCAGTCATATAAACAAACTGAATCAGTGGCCATTTCCAGCTTTTCGTTTCCCGATAAACAACCGCTAATGTACTCATGCACATCATCGCAAAGACGTAAAAAACGAGTAAAGACATGGAGGTAGCTACGGTAAATACGGGTTCACCATTTGGCTTTCGCTCGTTTCGCAGGCGTGCCTTTATGGTCTTGTCTCCGGCTTCTGCCCCGATACTGTAAATAGTAGAAATTGTTCCGACAAATACCTCCCGTGCCGCAAATGAAGCAATCAACGCAATTCCGATTTTCCAATCGTATCCTAAAGGAGCGATGGCAGGTTCGATTACTTTCCCGAACATTCCGGCGTACGAGTTTTGTAGTCTTGCGGCGGCAATTTTGTTTTCTAGCTTATCTTCGGGCAAGTCAACATTTTCGGCGATTATCTGATCTTCGGCTTTTTGCAGCGAATCACCAGGGCCGTATGAAGCCATCACCCACAAAACGATGGATATTGCTATAATTATCTTTCCTGCTTCCCACACAAACGCAAGGACTTTCTCATATATTGTAAACAATACTGATCTCCAGCGAGGCATTTGGTACGTTGGTAATTCCATTACAAATATACTTCGGTGCGACGATTTCATTAATAAACTCATCACCCAACTAGATAGTAAGGCAAACACAAATCCGATTAAATAAAGCCCCATCAATGCAAAACCCTGCGTGGTAAAAAATCCTAAAACGGGCTTATTTGGAACTACTAAAGCAATCAATATCGTATAAATAGGCAAGCGAGCGGCACAGCTCATCAGCGGCGTAACCATAATAGTTATCAAGCGTTCTTTCCAGCCGCCAATAGTTCGAGCCGCCATTATTGCGGGAATTGCACAGCCTATTCCCGAAATCAACGGAACCACGCTTCTGCCACTCAGACCAAATCCACGAATTAATTTATCCATCAGTACGACAACTCGTGCCATATAACCCGACTCTTCAAGAATAGAAATGAACGCAAATAGGAAAGCAATTTGTGGAATAAAAATCACCACACCACCAATTCCCGCTAAAAGTCCGTCGGTAAGTAAATTAGTTAATTGAGACTCAGGAAGGCGTTCTTTGAGCAATTCAATCATCGATGCGAATGAACTGTCAATAAAATCCATCGGGTATTCAGCGAGCGTAAAAACCGCCTGAAACATCAGCAACAACACAGCGGTGAATATCAAATATCCCCACGTACGGTGTAATAATATATCGTCCAGTTTTTGCGAAAATGTCTGCGGCGGAGCTACTTCCTCAATTACTACTTCTTTGAGCGTTTCACTAATATCTGTGTAACGGCTTATAACTTCGTCAGATTGAAATTTCTGACTGTTAAACCCGTTCATTTTTTCTTTCAATTGCTGTTTTTTCTCCAGCGAAAGAAACGTAAGTTTATCACTATGAATGGCTTGCAGCAACGCCACGTAGCGATTCGACATCGAAAATTCTTTACGGATATTATCCGCTAAAACTTCAGACTCTTCAGAAAAAAAAGAGAGGTTCTGATGCGTTTTTTTATGCCTTAACTGTTCTGCTACGGCGAGTTTAAGCCCATCAATACCGATTCTTTCACGGGCATTTATTTCAACAACGGGCACACCCAACAATCGAGATAGTTTACTACTGTTGAGCGTAATATGCTTACTTTGTGCCGTATCTAACTGATTCAGAGCAACCACGGTTGGGATATTTAAATCACTAACTTGCTCAAATAAAAGTAGGCTACGTTTGAGGTTGGAAGCATCGGCAACGATGATTGCTAAATCAGGATAATCAATACTTTCAGGATTTGTGAAAACTTCGAGCACAACCCGTTCGTCCTCAGACTTTGGGTGAATGCTGTAAGTACCAGGAAAGTCTATTAAGGTGCAAACGCTGTTGTCGGACAATTTGAACTGCCCGCTCTTTTTATCAACCGTTACTCCCGGGAAGTTTCCTACCTTTTGGCGAAGACCCGTTAGTTGATTAAAAAGAGAAGATTTTCCCGAATTCGGATTTCCGATCAGTGCAATTTTCATAAGAGCGTAACAGTGATTGTATCGGCTTCTGATTTACGAAGAGCCAATTGATTATTGTTATTAAAACGGATACAAACGGGGCATCCGAGCGGAGCAATTTGGTCGATAGTAACGATAACTCCCGGCAAACAGCCCATTTCGAGTAATTTCAAAGACAGTTCTTCGTCATTAAACGACTCAACCCGTGCTGATTGTCCCCATTTAACATTAGATAGTCTTACCAAACCTATTTTCTCCGCAATCATTTATTTAGATTAATTATAAATAGCAACGCAAACTTAACACAAAACGTTTTAGCAAGAACTGATTTCTATCAGTTATGCTACCCCCGCCTGAATTTGAAAATGAGAAATCTCGTTGGAGTAAGCAGTAATATTCGCAGATTTTTGTTCGGGAGTCCACCCTAGCTCTTCGCCCATCAGGTCAGCGACTTTAGGAATTGATTCCTTTGCATCTTCCCAACTAAGGAGTTCAAAGCGGGTGCGGCGGGCGAAAAAGTCACGTAAAGAAACCGCCATTTCTTCCCGCACCGTGTAAACCACTTCTGCACCAGTAAATGGATAATCAGCGTGTAACCTTTGAGTCAGGCTTTCATCAAAATGCGTCAGGGCAAGTACTTTTTCCGCCATATCTCCGTATTTCCCAGATACATGTTTTGCCACGTCTTCGGGCAAAGCATAAGTATTCATCAGGTTTTGGTAGTTGTCTGAACGGTAGTTTTCTCCACCCACCAGATAATACTCTTTCGTCTGGCTTTTAGCAGCTACTTTCAATTCTTTACAAACCGCGTCAATCACGTCCTGTCCCATTAATCGATAAGTAGTCCATTTCCCACCGAGTAGACTTATCAGTCCTGACTTTTCATCAATTTCTACAGCGTGGTCACGCAATAAACTTTTTGTATCGTTCGGGTTTGATCCTTTTTCTGAAATCAATGGTCGTAAACCGCCAAACCCAGAAAGAATATCTTTGCGTTCAGGAAGTTTACTAAAGAAAGGCCCCATTGTTTCGAGTAGGTAGTCTACTTCATCGCTTTCCAGAATTGGCTCTTTTTCCAGTTCGTGGTAAGGCGTATCCGTCGTTCCGACCATTACTTTATTTTCAAACGGGATTACAAAAACCACTCGTCCATCTTTTGTTTTCGGAATCAGCATGGCTTCTTTCCCAGGCAAAAATTCTTTCGGAATTAGAATATGAACACCTTTTGAAGGTATTATTCGGGCTTTTTCCTCGCTGTTTGCCATCATTCGTACCGCATCAGAAAATGGCCCGGTACAATTCACAAATATCTTCGCTTTTATTTCTATTTCCATCCCGTGTTCTTCGGGAAGCTGACTTTTCACAATTGCCGAAAGAATTTTACCATTTTCGTCTTTAGTGAATCCGGCAAGAGCGGCGTGGTTAAGCGTAGCGGCTCCTGCTTCGTCAGCACTGTGAGCGAGTGCCAAACAGTAACGAGCATCATCTAATTGTCCGTCATAATACATGACTGAACTGTGAACGGTTTTGCTTAAAGTTGGTATTTTTTCAAACGTCTTTTTCTTATTCAGCCATTTTGCTTTGGGCAGTGAGTCATTTTTGGCAAAGAGTCCGTAAAGAAGTAATCCAGCACTAAAATAAGCGGCTTCAAAAGCATTGAAAACTGGCGTAATCAACGCCAAAGGATGGGCAAGGTGCGGAGCATTTCTTAGTACGAAACGCCGTTCTTCTAAACCGTGCTTTACCTGACGTAATTGTCCTAAATCAAGGTTTTTAAACGCCTGTTCCAAATACCGAACACCGCCGTGAATCAATTTTGTAGAACGTGAGGATGTTTCAGAAGCGAAGTCTTTTCGCTCAATCAAAGCTACTTTCAATCCACGCGTTACAGCATCAAGGGCAGCTCCTGCCCCACTCGCTCCGCCACCAATTACGCAAACGTCAAAAGTTTCAGTTTTCAGCTGACGTATATTTTCTTTTCGGTTCATATTTTCAATTACCAGTTAACAGTAGCCAATTATCAATGTGAGGGCAAAAGTGCCTTATTTTTTTACAACCTGAACAGAATTTGACAACTGTACAACGTAACAATCAAGCTTTATGTTAAACTGTTTGGAGTAATCTAAAGCTTGTTGTTCGATAAAGTTTTCCACTGCATCTTTTTTCACAATATTAAGCGTGCAGCCGCCAAAACCGCCGCCCATCATTCGGCTTCCTAAAACCGATTCATTTCCCTCCGTATTTTTTACGAGGAAGTCCAGTTCCTTGCAACTTACTTCGTAATCGTTTGCAAGTCCCCAATGCGTTTGGTACATATAAGTTCCAAACATCCGTAAATCTCCTTCTGCCAACGCCTGACATGCCCAGCCTACTCGTTCGATTTCGGTCACTACGAAACGGCAACGCTTCATTTCGAGCAAAGGTAGTTTTGTACGGTGTCTGGCAAAAAACGAAACTGAAACGTCCCGTAAGCTTTTAATATTTGGATTGAATTGTTGTAACAGATAAACGCCTTCTTCACATTCCCGGCGACGGGTGTTATATGCTGAATCGGCGAGGCTGTGTTTTACTCCAGTATTGCATAACACGAGTTCGTAATCAGGAAAATTAAACGGGAAGTAACGGTGAATAATGTCGCGGCAATCGAGTAAAATCACTTCGTTTTCTCTTCCAAAAAGCGAAGCATACATGTCCATAATACCGCAATTCACCCCCGCAAAATTATGCTCGGCTTTTTGTGCGATAAGAGCCAACTCTTTTCTATCAAGTTTTAAGTCGAATATTTCATTCAAAGCAAAGCCAAGACCACAGGCCACTGCCGCCGAAGAAGATAGTCCCGCTCCCAACGGCACGTCACCGCCGAAAGCAAGTTCAAAACCGTTTGGTAATTTGTGGTTATTATCAATTAATTCTTTTGTGACACCAATCAAGTAATTCGCCCAGCTTTTTTCTGACTTTTTTAGCTCTTCGAGCGTTATCTCAAAGGTTTCGTCTAAATCAACCGAATAGAATTTCAACAGATTATCCGTCCGTTTACTAATCGCAAAGACAATTGATTTATCAATCGCTGCCGGTAAAACAAAACCGTTGTTATAATCAGTGTGTTCTCCAATTAGATTAATCCTTCCGGGTGCGTTCACAACTAGGTCGGGAGATTTTTGATATTGATTTTCGAATGCCGAAATAATTGGCGAGGCTTGCATAAAGACAGTTGAATAGCGGTAAATGAAAAGCAAAATTACGTCTTAAACCAAAGAAATCAATAAATATGAGGAATATCCTACGCATTGCATTTAATTGAACCGTAACTTTGCCGTATGAGATCAATATGGGCACTATTAAGTAAAGACATTTTGCTCGAATGGCGACAACGTTACGCCCTAAACGGCATGCTACTTTATGTAGTAAGTACTATTTTTGTGGTGTATATGAGTTTTAAGCTCAAAGTAGCGAGTATTGAACCCATTACTTGGAACACGCTTTTTTGGATAATTTTGCTTTTTACAGCGGTAAATGCCATCACAAAAAGTTTTACGCAAGAACGCAGCGGACGATTGATTTACTATTACACCATCGTAAATCCGCAGGCAGTTATTATTGCAAAGATTGTTTACAATTCACTGATGCTCTTGGTGCTCGGTTTGATAGGTTTACTAATTTACACCACCATGATGGGAAATCCAGTGCAGGATATGCCACTCTATCTTTTCAGTGTGGTCTTAGGAGCAATTGGTTTTGCGGCAACGCTTACGATTGTGGCAGGAATTGCTTCTAAAGCTGATAACACAGCGACACTAATGGCGGTATTAAGTTTTCCAATTTTACTGCCAATGCTCTTGATGCTGATGCGTCTATCCAAAAACGCGATGGACGGATTAGCGAGAAACGTTAGTTATGACGAAATTTTGACCATTGTCGCAATCGATGGCATTGTGATAGCGTTGAGTTATTTACTGTTCCCGTATTTGTGGCGTAGTTGAATTTTTGACCAAAAACTTATTGACTTTCTGACTAAATAAAATACTAAAAAAATGATAAAAAACTGGTGGAAAGCCCTTGCGGTAATTATACTTCTTTACGTTTTGATTGCGGGCTTACTGAATGAAGTGCCACGTTTAGCAATCTTGAACGAAACCATTCGAAACGTTTACTTTCACGTTCCACTTTGGTTCGGGATGATGATATTATTGATTGCGTCGGTGGTTTATGCCATCAAATATTTGCGGGGCGGAGACATAAAGAATGACGTTTATTCGTCACAATTTGCCAACGTCGCCATTGGTTTTGGCGTGTTGGGATTTCTAACGGGAGCATTGTGGGGAAATTACGCGTGGGGTTCCCCGCTACCGCAAGACCCAAAGTTGATTGCAACCGAAATAGGAATGTTGATTTACGCCGCTTATTTTGTGTTACGAAGCTCTTTTGAAGACGAACAACGCAAAGCCCGCCTTTCGGCAATTTATAATATCTTCGCTTTTGCGGCGTTCATGCCTTTAGTCTGGATTTTACCCCGTCTGACAGATTCACTTCACCCCGGCAACGGCGGAAACCCGGCATTCGGAAGTTACGACATGGACAACGCCATGCGGGCAATTTTTTATCCCGCTATTATTGGCTGGACACTTTTAGGCGTTTGGGTTACTTCCCTCCGAATTCGGGTTAGAACACTTGAAATGAAGCAATTGGAAGAGATGAGTAATTAATGTAAACCACTAAATTGATATTAATAAAAATACTACGATGCTAAACTTACTAATTATCCTTTCAAACATACTTTTTCAACAAGACGTTGAGATGGCTGATATAATGCGACAAGACGGAAAAATCTGGGTCGTAGTCGGAGTAATTCTAATCGTGTTCACAGGAATTATCCTCTTCTTAATTTCGTTAGATAAGAAGGTTACTAAACTCGAAAAGAACAATAAATGAAGAAGTCACACATTGTTGCGTTGGGCATTATCGCCGTCGCAATTGGTATTATAATCTCAACCGTTGGCGATGCTAGCACGTACGCTACTTTTATAGAAGCAAAGGAACTAGCTCAATCCGGCAACGGAAAGTCGATTCACGTGGTGGGAGAATTGAAGAAAAACCCGATGGGCGAAATTATTGGTATGCGGTACAATCCCATACTCGACCCGAACCGTTTTGAGTTTGTCATGATTGATTCACTTAACAACGAATCACGCGTGGTTTATAATCAACCGAAACCACAGGATTTAGATAAATCTGAAAAAGTGGTTGTGGTTGGGAAAATGGACTTGAACAAGGATATTTTTAAGGCAGAACAAATTTTGCTAAAATGCCCTTCAAAGTACAACAACGAAATGAAGGAAACCGTAGCCCAAAACTAAATTATAATGATTGCTCAGGAGAAAGGAATCAATTTGCAGTTGCAACCAGACGTTCGTTCGTTTTGGAATGCCGCTACGCAATTGAGTTTCCCTTCGGCAATGTGGCGTCTACCTAACGAGCAGACTCGTTATTTCCTGACGAGTTTTTTGGAAAGACCCTTGCAAGCAAAAGTTGACTTAGACGAGCTTCCGGCGGGTTTCAGCATTGCTCCCTTTAAAAATCCGCAGGGGAGTGCAACGTACTTCCTTCCAGCTGATCTACTATTAACTTTCGATTCTAAGAACCGCATTGTAAAGACAATCCAACAACCGGGAGAATTTGACGATGACTGGCAAGAGTTTCAACAAGTTTTAAAAAATAGAATCGCTAAAAAGGCTTCGTCCAAAATCCAATCGGAAGCAGTAGGAGATTCCGAGGCGGAGAGAAAGCGGTTTGTTTCAACCGTTGAAAATGCTATTAGAGAAATCAACGAAACTGATTTGCTAAAAGTAGTACTCTCTCGCAAAAAAACGTTCAAAATTAACGCTGACCGTGATGTAAATCTAATTTTCGATAAGTTATGTAATGCTTACCCTACGGCGTTCATATCGGCGGTTTACCTACCACATTTAAAACAGATTTGGTTGGGAGCGTCGCCCGAAACACTCGTTTCTCAAGATGAGCACGGCATTTTCAAAACCATGTCCCTTGCAGGAACGCAACCCGCTTACGACGAAGAAAAACGCCCCATAACAGAGGCAGAAACCTCTTGGCGACAGAAAGAGATTGAAGAACAAGCCCTCGTAAGCAGGTACATTATTAACTGTTTTAAAAAAGTTAGGGTTCGAGAGTACGATGAGGTAGGACCAAGAACCGCTCAGGCGGGAAATCTGATGCACCTCCGCAGTACGTTTGCTGTAAATACGCAGCTGATTAATTTCCCAGAACTAACTTCCGTTATGTTAGAGTTGCTTCATCCTACGTCGGCAGTTTGCGGAATGCCCAAAGAAGCAGCCACAGAATTAATATACGAAACCGAAAATTACGACCGAGAATTTTATAGTGGTTATTTAGGACCCGTAAATATTGAGCAGTCAACGCACCTTTTCGTTAACCTCCGCACGATGAAGCTGCAAGACAGTCTGGCAACCCTTTACGCTGGCTGTGGAATCACCGCTGACTCTAATCCTGAAAAAGAATGGATTGAGACTGAGATAAAGTGTCAAACTATTGAAAATGCCATATTTCAACTGACCCCTTCTTTATTCGTAAAAGAATGACAATTTATTGATTTATAGAAAAGTCGAATAATTACGTCGAAAAAAAATCCGAACTTTGACGTACAAAAGCAGTTTTTATCTATTATTGCACATCAGTGACACATACTGGCACGATTAGTGACAGCGATTAATTAGTATCAATGTGTACATAATATTTGAAGACACTTCTCATCCCCTCATAAATGCAGAAACTTTCACTCAATCAAAACCTGCAACAACGGCTATCACCGCAGCAGATTCAGTTTATCAAATTACTCCAGATTCCGACTATTGAACTTAAACAGCGAATCAAAGAAGAAATGGAGGTAAATCCTGCACTTGAAGAAGGAGCAGATATTGATGAAAAAGTGAAGGAAGAGGAAGAGCCATTTGATGATTATGATTCCTCCGAAACAGATTATAATGATGAGACGCTTGACATTCAGGACTACGTTAATCAAGATGAATACGGCGGGTATAAGATGCAAGGAGATGGGTGGAATGAAGAAGACAAAGTAAGTATGCCTATTGTTTCTTCTGACACATTGATAGAGTCTCTCGTGGGTCAGTTAGGTTACCTCCAGCTCAACAAACGTGAATACTTAATCGGCAATCAGTTAATTGGAAGTATCGACGAAGACGGCTACATCAGACGTCCCATGCGAGCCATTGTGAATGATTTGGCGTTTACTCAAAACCTTTACACTTCCATTGAAGAACTCGAGAAAGTTTTAACGGAAGTACAAAAATTAGACCCTCCAGGAATCGCCGCCAGAGATTTACGCGAATGCTTGCTTCTTCAGTTGAAACGCATGCAGTACTCAGGACCACATACTACCATCGCCATCAAAATGATGGAAAAAAATTATACCGAATTTACAAAAAAGCACTTCTCCAAAATTCAGAAAAAACTTGGTATCACCGAAGATGACCTAAAGGACGCGATGTCGGTCATTATGCGGCTGAATCCTAAACCCGGTGGAGGGTTTTCAGGAAGTTCAGGAGCTCAGTACCTCTTACCCGACTTCATTGTTTCTGCCCACAATGGGAAACTCGAAATCGTCCTAAATTCTAAAAATGCTCCAGACCTACGTATCAGCAGATCATTCTCAGATATGCTCAATGCTTACCACGCCGGTAACAAACAAAATAAAGTTGTTAAAGAAACGGTAACTTTTATTAAGCAAAAGCTCGATTCAGCGAAATGGTTTATTGACGCGATTCATCAACGTCAACAAACACTATTGAGAACCATGGAGGCAATTGTCCGGTATCAGGAACCATTCTTTCAGGATGGCGACGAATCCTTGTTGAAACCCATGATTCTGAAAGATATTGCCGAAATTATTCAGATGGAAATCTCAACCGTTTCGCGGGTGGCAAATAGTAAATCAGTACAGACAGATTTCGGAATTTATCCGTTAAAATATTTCTTCTCGGAAGGAATATCTACTAACTCAGGCGAAGATGCTTCAAGCCGTGAAGTAAAGAATATTCTCAGAGATATTGTTGATAACGAACCGAAACACGCTCCTTTATCGGACGACAAATTAGAAAAAATCCTCAAGAACCGAGGCTATAACATCGCCCGACGCACCGTGGCTAAATACCGCGAGCAGTTAAATATTCCGGTTGCCCGATTACGGAAACAGATTTAATTCCTCAAAAATATTTCTAATTTTGTTGCTAAGTTGTTTCGGGAATCGGGAATGAGGTATTTTTTGTTTGGTAACGATTACTTTTATCGTTTTTCTGTGTCAGATTTGACAAGGTTAAAAGTCCACCGACCACCAAAGTTGCCCCACCTACAAATGGAAATCCAGCTCCAACTAGGTCTGCCATATTTGACGAGAATAGAAATGGCAAACAAAATAGCATTCCAAATACACCTACAGCAAATTGCGTTAATCGTTTCATATCTGTTATGTTCCTTTCTTGTTGTTTTGTTTTAGCTAATTCAGTTCTTAACTCATTTATTGGTCGAGTCGCAAATTTCTCTAACGCCCACTTTGAAATTAGGATTGTATTTCGTCCCTTTTAAAAATCGGTATAAAATGTCAGCCATAAGTCTGGTAGTAAAAGTGCTCCGAAAAAGAAGATTGTAAATGAAGGAATTGAGTAGTTACCGTTTCCTATCATAAATGCTTGCATCCGAATCTCATCTTCCGCTGTCATTTTGAATTCTAGTAATACGTGCTTTAAATCGTGACTTTCATATTTCGGGACTAAAGTCAAATTGTGGTTGTCAATAGGCTACTTCCTTTCCTAAAGTCCCTTCGTCAAGGTCTCGCAATTCGTCAACTTGATCGTGGTATTTATCCATCTTACTGAAATATTCAATTGTCGATACGGAAGTGTTAAGAGACATCTTAACAATCCTTCTTGATACCTTCTGTAAAGTGTTCCCCTGTTCGTTCTTTTAGCTTACGGGTAATGTTTAGTATATGACAAGTAGGCAATTTCGAAGCACGAAACTATCGGTTAAGCACAAAGTTTGATACAAGCCAAGAGCCTTGCACTTACTACTATTTCGCCTATTTTTTACATACATTGTTAGGCACTGGCTTTTTTATTCTTTCGCTTTTCATTCCCAACATTTTGCTTTGTCGATGTCTGCTATGCACCCTTTACCTTCTTTATAATAGTCAGAAAGCTTTTTCATTGAATACTTATTCCCTTCGTCCGCACCTTCCTTAAATTTTTCAAAACCCTCAGAATAACATTTTTCACGCAAGTCAATGATAAAGTCTTTACTTTCTTCTACGCAATAATAATCAATCAAAGACCCACGAACAAAAGTTAGTGCAATCGAATTTTCATCCGCCTTTTGTACAAATAATTTTGTTTGAGCATAAAACTTATTTGCCAAGTCAATGCGTTTCAAATCGTAAGGCTTTTGAATTAGACCACCCTTAGATTTTGTCCCATTGTTTCCAATTATTGTTGACAACACGTATCCTATTTGGTCAAATGTTATTTTGTCTTGCATTTTCATTACCAATTCAAGCAATTTCTCAAGATAGAATTCTTTTCGTTCAATAATAGAGCCTAAACTTCTCAAGAGATGTCCATACTCATTTGTCGTAATTGTATTGAAATTCTTTATTTTGTTTTCAAACTCTTCCTTAATCCGTTCAGGTTCAATACTTGTGTCTATATCAAGTGATTTATATTCATTAAATCTTTGCGGAGTTTCACGCATCATATGAAAACCGCTACACCCCATTGATATAAAATATCTCTTTGCTTGTTCTAAGCTTTTTATTTCTGTGCCTATCGTCATTTCTGTTAATTGCAGTGTCTTTTTATGCTTGTGCCTAACGATGTTATATGAAAACAAAACATTCCCATATCCGCCATATATTGGCACTAATTTAAGACAACAGATACGCAAACCTGCGTGGGATAAGCTTTATTTCCAATAACTAAAAGAAGTAACCCACTTATTATAAGTACTTTAATTTTATTGAGGAGTTTTGGGTAAAGTAAAACAGCAAATATTTACAAAAGTAAACTTTTCTAACCGTTAGGAACGGATGCAAACCCACTACTTGCCATCAATTCAACCTTCTGACAATCAACTTATCAACTAATTCGCAGAATAACTGTGGTTTTAAAGCCCGCCAATTTTCTATTTCGAGCGTTCCCCCAAAATTTATATAGTAGTCGAGTCGGTATTTCGTGAATTCTTCGGCTATAAATTGGCGTAAATTAATTGCCGCAATCCATCCGTCTTCAACATCTTCGTACCATTCTTCGTAATAATCGGTGTCTCCGCCGTGAAACTGTAACAGGTTTTCTCCAACTAAAATAAACCGTTTTATTCCACTCCTGGTGAGCTTGTCAACTACCTTTCGTTTGAAGTGCATACTATCGTTATGCAGGGTATCGTTCCATTCTCCAAATAACTCGATTACGCACGTAGCAGCTTCATAATCAGCATACAGTAATTTACAATACAACGTCTCCGAGTCTATCTCGTCCCATTCGGGATCGATATAATATCCGTAAATATCATTAATATAGGTATTCCCGTAACTACGCCCGTAAAAGGGCGACTGCTTATCTTCTTCGGCAATGTAGTAGCGTCGCCAGTTGTAAAAAGGCTCAATATCGTGCATAAATTCTTATTCCTGAATATATCATATTTATAAATAACAAACGGCGTTGTCGTTATTTCTGTTTAATTTTAAATCGTAAAAAAGCCATTCCAGATTTGCAAAAAATTCAATACAAATATAAGCCAGATAATTTAACGGTCTCCGAGCCAACTAAATATTTACAGAGTGACCTCAAATCAGAAGAAATGCTGATTAATATTGGTCCACAGCATCCGTCTACGCACGGAGTGTTACGTTTAGAGGTCATCACTGACGGGGAGATTGTGGTGGACGTAGTTCCGCACATGGGTTACCTGCATCGCTGTTTTGAGAAGCACGCCGAAGCGATGCCTTTTAATCAGATTATTCCGTACGTGGATCGCCTCGACTACGCTGCGGCCATGAACTCAGAGCATTGCTACGCGATGGGCGTGGAAAAAATGCTCGGTATTGAGCATGATATTTCAAAACGAGTAGAGTATATTCGGGTATTGGTTGCAGAGTTAAGCCGACTGGCTTCGCACTTTTTAGCAATCGGCACGTACGCTCTTGATATTGGAGCAACTACGCCATTTTTATGGATTTTTAAAGAGCGAGAAAACATCCAACGGATGTTTGAATGGATTTGCGGTGCCCGATTATTGTACAATTATATCTGGGTCGGCGGACTTTTCTACGACTTACCCGTTGGGTTTGAAGAGCGTTGCGAAGAATATATGGTGTATCTAAAACCCAAACTCATTGAGCTACAACAAATAGTAGTAGATAATCACATCTTCATTAACCGCACGGGAAACGTAGGCGTTCTTTCACTCCCCATGGCTATCAATTACGGTTGCACCGGTCCAGTGCTTCGTGCTTCAGGACTTCGTTGGGATTTACGAAAAGTAGACGGTTATTCAGTTTATCCAGAAATTGATTTCGACATCCCAATTGGTGAAGGATTAGCGGGTAAAGTAGGCGACTGCTGGGACAGGAACTACGTGCGGGTGCAAGAGTGCTGGCAATCAATACGCATTATTGAACAATGCCTCGAAAAATTAACGGGCGACCATAAAAGAACCCGTGATTTTAATCCCCAAGCCGCTGTTCCGAAAAAAATCCGACCTAAAAAGATGGATTTTTACGCCCGAGCAGAAAACCCAAAAGGTGAACTTGGTTTCTTCTTCCGCACGGATGGTCGATCGGATATTCCGCTACGGATGAAAGTCCGAGCGTGCTCTTTTAATAACCTTTCTATTTTATCCGAAGTATCACGCGGAATGATGATCGCCGACCTCATCGCCATCATCGGTTCGATTGATTTTATTATGGGAGAAGTGGATAGGTAGAGTCAATTGGGAGTAATCTCGTACACATTAGAGTTTCGATAGTAGAAATAGCATTTCACGTATATTACAGCAATTGAGTATCGGTACTATTTCGTGAACTTTAATTTAGAAAGCTTCCCCCAAGGTAGCATAGAGGTTTCCTTTTTCATAAGGGGAAAACCCGTAATCAATTCTAAGATTAAGGTGTTTCTTGGTGGCAATTCTGAGACCTCCACCGTACGTAAATTTCGGTTTCCCGAGTCGTAGGAGTTGGTTTTCGTCCCCCATCCATCCTACCCCACCAAACCCAACTACGCCGATGAATCTCCAAACCTCATAACGTGCTTCTGCTTGCACAATAGCGGTGTTTTTATCCCTGAAATATCCCTCGTATAATCCACGCATTTTTTTGGGGCCACCAATGAAAGACAATTGGCTAAACGGAACATTATTTCCAATCGTGAAACTTGTAACATAGTTTGTGGCAAGTACGAGTTTATCCGTAATCGATTTGTAATGAGCCAAATCAGCGTAGAGCTTTGTGAACTCCCGATCAGCACCGAAAATTCTTGAAGTTGGCAACACGTAAGCTTCGCCGAAAATCCCTTCGCGTGGATAGAATACGTTGTCCCGGGTATCGCGTAAGACAGAAACACCCAAACTCGACGTTCGACTGTAACCACTTCCGGAAATGCTTCCAGAAGCCAACTCACCGCCTTCCACGGTTTTAGTAATGTCGTAGCCTTCGTACTGATATCGTAATCCTACGTAATTACTTTTTCCAAATTTTTTGGCAAGCAATAATTTCACTCGCGGAAAAGTAACATCGAAAAATTCTTGCGGAATACGTTTTTCACCGATTCCGTAGTAAAAGTAGTTGTATTTAAACCAACCAATATCGCCATTTGTATACCATTTATTATTTCCAAAAAATACGTTGAATGGAAAGAATATCAACACCTGTTTATTCTGCGTGTAGGTAACACCAAATGACGCTTGCGATGGGTTTGCCCAAGTGGAATCTTTCGCAAACGAAAAAGTTGAAGTTGCAACGATACCGCCCCCAAAACCTGTTTCGGGAAAACTAAATACTACGGGTAAAACGATGATATTTTTATCGCGTAAAAAATTAGCAGTATCAACTTTGGAAGGGTCTGACTTTTGCGAAAAAACCGAAGTGGTAAAGCAAGTCAGAGTTAAGAGGACTATTATATGTTTCATTACCAAAACTTACGATGAACGTCGAAAAAAAGATGTCCACAACACGGTTTAATCATTTTATTTACACGAAAAAAGCCCCAGGTCGGGGCTTTTTTCGTGTAAAGTTCTTTGTTATTCACCTTTGGTCGTAGCCTGACGGTACGGTTGAAAGGGTATCTTCAATAGATTCATGATTTTATTGTTCTCCACGGGATCCATATGCGTATCAATCCCGTAAACCATTTCTTCCCGTGGCATGGTCATGAACGTTCCGAAAAGACGGTCCCAAATCGAGAAGATATTTCCGAAGTTCGAGTCTGTATAAGGCAACACATAATGATGATGTACTTTGTGCATATCCGGCGAGACAATAAACCAGCTTATTGCCCGGTCAACAGACTTGGGCAGGGTAATATTAGCGTGATTAAACTGCGATAAAACTACCGAAAATGATTGGTACATAAATACCATCCACATCGGAGTTCCTATTAACAGTACGCCAATCGTGGTAAAAACGAATCGAAAAATACTTTCTCCCGGGTGATGACGATTTGCTGAAGTGGTATCAACATTGGTATCTGAATGATGAATAAGGTGGAATTTCCACATCCAAGTCACACGGTGTTCTACCCAATGTACAAAGTATGCTCCGACCAAGTCAAGCAGCAATAGACCAAGTATCATGTACAACCAAAGAGGCATTTCGGGCAGCCATTGTAAGACTCCAAAATTATTAGCGACCGCCCAATCAGCGGATAAAAGCAGAATAAACGCCATTACAAAATTGATAACAATGCTAGTAAGCGTAAAAAATATATTGATGCTGGCGTGTCGCCATTTGTCATATTTAAACCGAAATAAAGGCACAGCTCCCTCAATGAGCCAAAAGAAAGTTATGCCACCAACTAAAATGGCACTTCGATGCAAGGTTGGAATGCTTTCAAAATAAGAAACGATTGATTCTATCATATGTCAGGTTGATGTAGTGCAGTGTAAAAATAATGCAAAGTAATCACTCTACCATACAATTTACAATTTATCAAACCGATAGCCACGATTACTAAACTCCTCAAGAACTTTTGGCAAGGCATGACGCAGGGAAAAGGAAGCCTTCAAACTATCGTGCATCACGACGATACTTCCTGCTTCCGTGTGTTTCAACGTTTTATTTAAAACCTTTTCTTTTGCAATAGCTTTGTTATAATCTTTGGTTAAAACATCCCACATAATTAACTTGTAATGAGACATTCTAATAATTTGACCGAACTTTATCCTTCCATACGGCGGACGAAATAGATTAGTAAAGACCCCATGTTTTTCTAATTCTATTTTACACAACCATACGTTTTGTAAGTAAACCTCGTTATCCGTTTTCCAGCCGTTGAGGTGATTGAATGTATGATTCCCAATGCTGTGCCCACTCTTCACGACTTTCTCAAAAATATCGGGATGTTTACGCACATTTTCACCGATACAAAAGAACGTTGCTTTTGCATTATACACCGCTAATTGCTTCAAGATAAACTCAGTTACTTCGGGAATCGGACCATCGTCAAAGGTGAGGTAAATAACCTTTTCGTTAGTATTTATTTTCCACGTCAACGACGGGTAAATGAGTGGGAGGATAAAAGGAGTTTTAAACATAATTGATGAAGCGTATTGATAAAATATCAGCTAAAAGACGATTTAATAACGTGATATACTGAGCATATCTTTTTATATTATTCCCTAATCAGGCCGTCATTTGCTGTTCTAAAATCAAGCTCAGATATTTTCGATAAATTTACCCACTTGCAGTTTTCAGTAAAAAATCACTTTAACCTCCTCCCCTTCCAAACGTATTCATTTTTACCCTGAGCGGCAATCGCCATGATAAAGACGTAGAAAGGGTATATTATTTGAGTAAACGGAAGGTAAAGAACCACTTTCGGCTTTTTGAAGAAAGTTACGACGCTTACTAAAAACAAAAATTCAGTACTGAACTTTAATAAAACTAACCAAAACTGTCCCGTCAGTATCGCCCAAACCGTGATTCCGTTTATAATGGCTATGTAGATCGCCAAAACCGTGGGTTGCCAGTTTTTGTAAAAACGCCACTTACTCGCCCAACGTTTTCGCTGACTAAAAAAAGACTGAATAGTTTCATGGGATTGCGTTTCCACCACCGAATCATAGTCTTTCAAAAATTGTATTTTATCAGGAAAGCGAGAGGCTATTTTGTGCATCAAAAATTCGTCGTCACCCGATGCAATTTGTTCGTTTCCTTCGTAACCACCTACTTCCTCGAAAATACTTTTTCGGTAGGCGATATTTGCCCCACTGCACATATTTGGGCTGCCCAATTTAATAGAACAAGCTCCCGAACCTACCAAACTTCCAAACTCGATTACCTGAAAGTAATTCCAAAATTTTCCCAGCCAGTTCCCTCTATTTTCAGTGACGAAACTAACTGGAGCACTAATAAAATACGCGTTCGTTTTAACGTAAAATCTAACTACGGAAGATAACCATTTCGAGTTCATGGTGCAATCGCCGTCGGTAGTTATAATAAGTTCTCCTTTTGCAATCCTCAAAGCTTCGGTAATTGCTCTTTTCTTAGGAGAAGAATTATTACTCCTTTCCTTCAAGTCAATAATAATTATATTTAGAGTAGAAGTTCTTTTAAAGTCCTCAATCGTAGAAACTGTATTATCTTCAGAGGAATCATTTACGATAATAAGTTCAAAGTTATTCTTTTCATAATCTTGATTATCAATACATTGAATTAAGTTTTCAATATTTTTCGACTCATTTCTGACCGGAATAATTATCGAAACGGATGTTACTCCAGCGTCTCCTTTTAAGTCAGTTATTTTGAGCCTAAAATTCCAAACTACAAAGAGTAGTAAACAACCGACGGCGTAAGAACTCAATAGGGCGTAAGCGAATAAATCCATTTTATACTTTATTAAATCTGACTTTATTCCTTGAAAAAATAAGAAATGTCCCGACGAGCATCGGAACAAAAATATTGATAATCCACAGTAGCGTTGCGGCGGCTAAAACTGGTTCAATCTGTACGGCATAGAGTCCAAAAAAATAGGCAGCAGTCAGTTGCCTACTAACTATATCTCCAAACATTCCCAGAACGGCACCAAGTGTTTTAAACAGAAAAATAATACTCACTAAGCCAATAAGTAGGTAAACCGGCAAATTAACCTCAAATACTTCAAGCAAAACTACGAACTGAATCGTAAAGAGTAGGTGTCGAATAAACGCCCAGTTAAATAAAGCAAATATTGTACTTCTGGAATAATCGTTTAACGCATTTAAGAAATCAGTTGCGTTAAATTTCGGCAACTTTATTCTTTTAGAGAAAAACAGAAAACCAATTATTATCAGTACTGTTAAAGTGTGTCGTATAATTGTGTTTGCGGTTGTTTCAGCGAGGTTGTTACTGTAGAATATTATTTCATAACCTACCTTACCAAGCAGAATTAAGACGAACATTTGCATTCCGTTACCCAACAATAAAGCGATTCCTGCTTTTGCTTTTGAGCCACTCGGCACATCTCGCAACCTTCCAATAAAGTCTCCAATCATAAATGGCGATAAATTCCCTAATGTTGCTCCTAAAAGCACCGATTTATAGGAATCTACCAAACTGATCTTATGAATTTTATTCAGCAAAAGCTTCCATTTCGCGGATTCAAACGCCCAATTTAATGGCATCAACACAATTACGAGTGCACAACCGCCAACTTGCTTTAAACCAAAACTATGCAGCACCTGTAACCAATCTCTTTCCGAAGTTTTTGATTGGAACATTCTAAGCAGAAAAAACAACAACACGATAAATGCTACTAATTTCAGCAAATTAGTAACCCATATTGGAAGATATATTTGTAATTTTGATACTAAGTTTTTCAAAGAGGTAACTAATCGTGACGGACACAAAAGTAACGGAAAAAATCATCTTAGGCGTTGACCCTGGCACCCGAATTATGGGCTACGGCTTAATTTCTGTAAAAGGTAGCAAATTTACGTTGATTCAATACGGCGTAATCAGGCTGGAAAAATTAAGTTCTCACGAACTGAAACTCAAACGCATTTACGAGAAAATCACCGAAATTATTGACGAATACTTACCTGACGAAATGGCAATAGAAGCCCCGTTTTACGGCGTAAACGTTCAATCTATGTTGAAGTTAGGACGTGCCCAAGGCGTCGCGATGGCAGCAGCTTTAAGCCGGGAAGTATCAATTGTAGAGTACTTGCCAAAAAAAATCAAACAGTCTGTCACCGGAAACGGAAACGCTTCCAAAGAACAGGTAGCCTACATGTTGGAGAATCTATTCAACCAAAAACTCGAAAAACAATTTCTGGATGCTACCGATGCATTGGCAACGGCAGTCTGCCATTTTATGCACGGAAATACAAAAGCATTGACAGGAAATAATTCTAAAAAGAAAGGCTGGGCGGCATTCGTCAGCGAAAATCCCAAGCGGGTAAAATAAGCATTACAATAATAAAATGAACAGACGAAAAGCCATCGGTTCTTTAGCCGCTTTGCCGCTAATTGGGAAAATTCGAGGGGAAAATGATATTCCAGTAAAGTTGAAGATTATGGTAACTGGAGCTCATCCCGATGACCCAGAAACGGGGTGCGGTGGTGCGATTGCTAAATGGACAAAAGCAGGTCACGAAGTAGTAGTTGTTTACCTAACTCATGGCGAAGCCGGAGTGGAAGATACTGAGGCGAAAGAAGCCGCTGCCATCCGCACTAAAGAGGCGACCGCCGCTTGCAAGTTATTAAACGCACGTCCCTTTTTTTTAAGTCAGATTGACGGTAGTACCGAAATAAATAATGACTGGTTCGATAAAGCACTTGACGTACTTCAGCAAGAAAGCCCAGATGTTTTACTCACGCATTGGCTCATTGACACGCACCGCGATCACCGCGTTTGTGCCAACCTTTTTTACGATGCTTGGCTCACTAACGGGCAGGCTTCTGCTTTATATTTCTACGAAGTAATGACGGGCGGACAAACCCAAAACTTTAACCCAACAGACTATGTTGACATAACCGAAGAAATTGAAATCAAACATCAGGCGTGTTTTGCTCACAAGAGTCAATTTCTTGAAGATTCGTACGAAAATCATCACGGACAAATGGAGCTTTACCGTGGCATGGAGGCAACTGTTTCGTACGCTGAAGCTTATCTTCGGCATTGGCAGAGTGTGACAAGTCCTATTTTCTCAGTTTAACAAATTCAACCATTTATAAAACCCAATTAACAAATGAAGCACACGTTTTACCTCGCACTATTAGCCGCCGCTATTCTTGGCTGCAATCAAGAATCAAAAAGTGAAGAACCATCAACCATTGAAACAGAGGTTATATCGGCAGACAGCGACGCCGGATTTATTCACGTTGTTTATTTTTGGCTAAAAGAAGACCTCACCGATGAGCAACTGCAACGATTTGAAGCGGAAGGCTTGGTAAAATTAGCAACTTGCCCAACCATTCAGAAAGTATATTACGGTCCTCCCGCTATGTCTCCCCGCGACGTAGTTGACAATTCATACAGTTACGCATGGGTTTGTCATTTTAAAAACAAAGCAGATCAAGATGCTTATCAGGAAGAGCCCATTCACTTAAAGTTTATCGAGGATTTCAGCTCGATGTGGACAAAGGTGCAGGTTTATGATAACTTGGTGAGTAATTAAATTCGTCAATAACCCTCTTAAAGTTTAAAAGCGTAGAGTTGTCGTGTTCGACAATTCTACGCTTTTTTTATGCAGTTACAAATAAGTTTTTTGTCAATTAGGGAACAAAGACTTATCCAGACCAGGAATAATTTTCAACGCGTTTTTATAGTAAACTTTTTTCAAGATTTCATCCGATAATCCAATACCATACATTGGCCAGAAAGCGTGGTATTTCTTGTGGTACCGAAAATACTCATCTTCGGTTTCTAATACTCTGAAATACGTCTCATATTCCTCAGGCTTCCAAGAATCTTTTCCAAACAGGATACGGTCCTGCCATTCGGTAAAAAACTTATTTGCCGTACGAGGCTGACGACCAAGTTCGGCGATAACCGCACCAATTTCTACGTACATATTTGGCATTTCAGTAAGTAATTCACCAAGCTTACTTAAATCATTCGGGTACCAGCCCATATGAGCGTTTATGAAGGTCGTAGTAGAATGCTTCTTGAATACTCGGTGCTGTTGAGCAATTAGTTCTTCCCAAGAGAAATCGTCTCCCGTTTCTGCGTCACGCTTTCTGCGGGGATGTGTTTTAAGTTCTAACCAGCGTTCGTTAAACTGATCGAGCGGTTGCCAAAATGGAGCGGGGTCTGCGGTATGAATCAGAACAGGAATGCCCAACTCTCCAGCCTTTGCCCAAACTCCGTCAATCCGAGGGTCATCAATCGGGACGATGGAACCATCAGTGTTTGTTACGCTAAAGCCTAAGCTTTTATAAATTTTGAGTCCCTTCGCTCCATGCTTTTTTACATCATCTTCCAACATTTGAGCGGCTCGTTCTGACCAACCCGACTCATTTATGGTATTAAAATCAACGTTTGTAAAGACAGCGAAACGATTTGGGTAATTGGCGTTCACATTCTCGATGCTTTTCACCAAAATCTCCGTTGATTTATCAATATCACGCGTCCAACCCCTACCAGATAGATTTACCATAACAGCCATATTCAGACTATCCATATCTGTAATTCTACCATCTAAAAACTCTTTTCCGTCCTGCATTCCGTACTGATGATTATGCACATCAATGAACGGAAATTTGGCTCGAAATGGTACGTTTTCCGGTACAACTAAGGTAGATTTTGGATCGTATTCTTCAAAACTTACTTTGCCTTTATTATCACCAATGGTTATTTGCTGAGCTTCCGACTGACTCAGCATAAGCACAAGAGCAGTCAGAAGAAGTAGGTTTTTCATAATTAAAATTAAAGTAAATGATAAGTTATTGCAGAAAGGTTTCTTTCAGAGCGTTCCACAACCCCACCTTTTCTTGTTTATCGTTTTTAGCAACATCTGACACCATATCAGAGAATATAAACGTCTTCCCATCCAGAAGTACAGGTTTGTACTTATTCGCAGAAATGGTGTTCTTCGTAATTAATTCGCCGAACGACACAACGTATTTTACGGAGTCTAATGCGACCAAATCAGGTAATTCGATTGATTTATCAACCAGTTCAACAGCGTCAAGTGATAACTTTACGGCGTTTAGTATTTTGTTCAAAAATGTCGCTTCGCCGTCGGTTAACGGCTTAGATAGCACAAGTACGTGTTTGTCAGTCGTAAATTTCACTAAAACCTCTGGCTTTTCGACCACCGGGTTTACATATAGAGTTTCGTTATAAAAGAGTAAACTGGCGAGCTGCTTGTTCATCCCCGCATGATTAAGGCTTCGCGGTCGGGTCCGGTTGAAACAAAAGCGATTGGTACGTTGAGTTCTTTTTCAAGGTACGCTACGTAATCTTTCAGGGCTTGTGGAGCATTTTCAAATTCACGAACTCCATCAAGTGTATCACCCCAACCTTTTAAGGTTGTATAAACGGGCTCAACTTTTGTATCCACAATATCGTATGGCATTTGATCAGTCAGCGAACCATCAGGCAGGCGATAATGTGTACATACTTCAATTTCGTCGAAGATGTTCAGCACGTCAGCTTTCATCATAACCAACTGCGTTACACCGTTGAGCATAATTGTATATTTCAAAGCAGGTAAGTCTAACCAACCGCAACGCCTTGGTCTTCCAGTTGTGGCACCAAACTCACGCCCTTCTTTCCTAATTTTCTCACCTGCTTCATCTTCGAGTTCGGTGGGAAAAGGTCCACTTCCAACGCGGGTACAATAAGCTTTGAAAATACCGAATACTTCACCGATTTTTCGGGGGGCAACGCCTAATCCAGCACAAACACCCGCTGCCGTCGTACTTGAACTCGTCACAAACGGGTAAGACCCAAAGTCAATATCAAGTAATGAACCCTGAGCACCTTCAGCCAAAACTTTTTGTCCTGAATCAAGAGCGGCGTTCACCGTGTATTCGCTGTCTACTAAATTGAATTTTTTGATAAATTCAACGGCATCGAAAAAGGTCTTTTCGGCTTCATCGAGTTCATACTCAAATTCGTAGAAACCCAAAAGACGCAAGTGCTGAGCTTTTATTTTCTCGTATTTATCTCTGAAGTTTTCACCAATCAAATCTCCCAACCGTAAACCTAACCTTGCTACTTTATCTGAGTAAGTCGGACCGATACCTTTTAAAGTCGAGCCAATTTTTTGATCACCCTTATCTTGTTCATAGGCGGCATCAAGCAGGCGGTGCGTCGGCAAAATAACTGCCGTTTTCTTTGAGATAAAGAGGTTCTTTTGAAAGTCTATGTTGTAGTTACTCAAACCTTCAATTTCTTTCTTAAAAATTACGGGATCAAGTACTACACCATTCCCGATTATGTTTGTGCAATCGTTGCGAAAAATCCCCGATGGTATTTGATGAAGCACGTGTTTGTTGCCATCAAATTCGAGCGTGTGCCCGGCGTTTGGTCCGCCTTGAAACCTGGCAACTACTTCATATTGAGGAGCAAGAACGTCCACGATTTTACCTTTGCCTTCATCGCCCCATTGAAGCCCTAAAAGAATATCAACCATTAGTAATTTTGAATTTTGAATGTTTGTTATAACAGATTAAAAGAAGAGTAAAAAATTAAGCAGCTTCTGCTTTCAGTTTGTTTTCGCAGTTTTCGCGTTTGCAGTTTCCGTAAAAAATCAAGGAATGGTGCATCACCTCGAATTTCATCAAGTCCCCGACCATACTCTGAATATTCTGCACACGCGGATCGCAGAACTCTTCTACTTTGTGGCAGTCAAGACAGATTAAATGATCGTGCTGTTTGAAACCATACGATTTTTCGTATTGAGCTAAATTTTTACCAAACTGATGTTTTGTGACCAAATCACAAGCAACAAGTAAATCAAGTGTATTATAAACAGTTGCTCGACTGACTTGATATTTCTTATTTTTCATTGAGATGTATAAGTCATCGACATCAAAATGGTCAGTTCGGTTATAAATCTCCTCCAAAATAGCGTAGCGTTCAGAAGTTTTTCGCAGTTGCTTATTTTCAAGATAGGCGGTAAAAATCTGTCTTGCAGAATTAAAATTTCTCTTGTCAGTATTGTTTTCCATAAACGGTGCTTTGTCAGATATTTTTTCAAAAATATCAAGATACAAATATATCAGAATTCAAGCCGAAAACCAATGTCGCCGGACTCAGTAATGCCCCATTTAGGTTGAAAAGTAGTCTTTGGTGAAGTGTTAAGTTTTTTGAGGTGGTCATTGTACCTTCTTACCGCCGTGGATTTAAAGTTATTTGACCCTTCCATGAACGAACCACCGGTAACAAACAAAGCAAGTCCAAGTAGTAGTTTGGGTAAGCTTCGCTCCACGTAACCGTAACTTTTACCATCAATCACAGCGGTTCGGTTCACTCCGACCAAACCATCAACTGCCCATACAATTCCGGCGACACTCACCACTGGAGCGACTGGTAGCATAATTCGACCAATTTTATATTTTCGAAGTACCTTTTTGTCAAAGCTGTAAAGTTTTACCAGTTCGTCATGTGAGAGTCTTTGGTTTCTAATAAAAACAGGCGTATTAAAGGTAGCTCTTTTGTAGTACAGCGTATCTACCTTCTGAGCCGAAGCCGAAGCAAACCAAACCAAAAACAACAGAATTAATAATTTACGCATTAAATTGGCAGACTTCGTCATCAAAAAATAAACAAGTTACAATGATAGAGAGAATCAGGTGAATGAAAAAAGAAAAGTCAAAAAGTTAACTACTCTGCCAGCACTTTATGGGATTAGTAACTCTTCTTCGAGTCGTTCTTGACGCAGTACCTTATTAATCCCTTCGATATTTTTTAGATGGCGAAGTAATTTATCAAGATGTTTCGTGTCAGTGACGTAAACCTTTATATCTCCGTGAAAAATCTGCTCGTTGGTATCTATGTTCAAACTTCGCATATTAATGTGCAGTTCGTTTGAAATAACTTTTGTTAAATCCTGAATCATTCCAACCCGATCAATTCCCTCGAGTGTAATAGTGGCAAGGTAAGATTTCTGAATTTGTGAAATCCACATCGCTTTTATTACCCGGTTGCCGTAAGAAGACAAGAGCTGTTTGGCATTCGGGCAACTACTTCTATGAACTTTTATACCTTCCGTAACCGTCAAAAACCCAAAAACATCATCACCCGGAATTGGTGTACAGCAACGGGCTAAAGCATAATCTATTTTCTGCATATCATCCCCGATAAGCAATGTATCGTTCCCTTTAGACTTCTTTATGGCACGCTCAAAATTCTTAGCATCTTGATAGGCACTTTCTTCCAGTTCTACTTTCTTTTGTTTGTTCTGAGTAGCATCCCGTTTAGTTATGAACTTTTTTACTTCATCAGGATTAATGTATCCTTTTCCAAACGAGTAATAAAGGTCGCTATAATCTTTTTTGTTAAAAAATGCACGGAGCTGGTTATGTATCTCGAGCGTATCTTCTACGCTGAGGTATTTTAGCTTCTTTTTGATAATTTCTTTGCCGTCAGAAACATAGACTTTATTGCTTTCTTTAATCAAGTCTTTAATTCTGGACTTAGCCTTCGATGTAACCACAAACCGCAACCAATCCTCCGATGGTTTTTGATTTTTCGTGGTCAGTATTTCTACCTGATCTCCATTATTCAAAACATGACTTATGGGCATCAATTGCCCGTTCACTTTACCAGCCGTACACTTCTTACCAACTTCCGTATGAATTTCAAACGCAAAATCAAGCACCGTTGCTCCCTTCCGCATGACTTTTAAGTCACCTTTTGGCGTAAAAACAAAAACTTCTTCAGCATATAAATTAGTCTGAAAGTCTTCCACAAATTGCATGGCAGAATGGTTCTCCGAACTAAACACGTCCCGCACCTGATTGAGCCATTGGTCCAACGGAGCATTAATAGAAGTATCATTCCCTTTGTATTTCCAATGTGCCGCGTAGCCACGCTCGGCAATATCGTCCATTCTTTTAGTACGAATTTGCACCTCAACCCACACTCCCGCCTGACTCATTACTGTAGTGTGCAGTGACTCGTAGCCGTTGGCACGGGGTGTTGAAATCCAGTCTTTTAAACGATCGGGCTTGGGCTGGTACTCATCCGTTACAATAGAATATGTCTGCCAGCAAGCCGCTTTTTCAACTTTACGATCATCCTCAGGTAATTCATCAACAATAATCCTGATGGCGAATAAGTCGTAGATTTCTTCAAACGTGACTCGCTGATTTTTGAGCTTATTCCAGATAGAGTAGATGTGCTTTGGTCTGCCTTTAATATGAAATTTAACACCTGCCTCTTCTAAACGCCGCGAGATAGGTTTCATGAAATCCTTGATAAGTTTTTCGCGAGCAGATTTCCTGCGTTTAAGCTTCGCCGCTATTTCACGGTATTGGTCTGGCTCATTGTACTTTAGGTAGAGGTCTTCTAATTCAGACTTTATACTATATAAGCCTAAACGATGAGCAAGTGGAGCGTATATATATATGGTTTCGTTGGCAATTTTCAACTGGGAGTTACGAGCCATGCTCGCTAATGTTCGCATATTATGTAGACGATCGGCAAGTTTTATCAGAATAACCCGCACGTCTTCCGAAAGCGTCAATAGCATTTTTCGGAAGTTTTCGGCTTGAGCGGATTGGCTCTGCTCAAAGTTTTCGGCGATTTTGGTCAAGCCATCAATAATCATCGCCACTTTATCGCCAAATTCTCTCCGGATACCCTCAAGCGTCCATTCGGTGTCTTCAACTACATCGTGTAACAACGCACAAATTATTGCGGTAGCTCCTAAACCGATTTCTTCGACACAAATCAGGGCTACTTCGAGCGGATGGTAAATATACGGCTCACCTGATTTTCTACGCATTTCTTTGTGGGCATCCTGCGAGATATTATATGCCTTACGAATATTCTTTACGTCTGTTTCATCAATAAACGGACGAGCAGCCCGTAAAATGCGGCGGTAGCGTTTACGAATTTCTTTTTCTTCGTTTTCGGTATAATAAACTGGATCTACTTTTACTTTGGTGGACTTCATGCGGTTTCTGTCACTTTTGATTTAGTAATTAAAGTTACGTAAAAACTTACGCAGGAACGCAAAGAAAGTTGGCAAAAGAAAAATAATGTTGCGGCAGGAAGTGCACAAAGCCCGTCTGCACACAGAAACCCGTGTTAGAAATGCCAAATACATACTTATACGCAAGCAGGGGGAAGGGGGCTATCATGTTTGTGCACGGGTTTGTTTATAAAATCCTGAATCAGACTATCAAAGTATCGTACTTATAATTTAGTGTAGTCCGCTTCAGCTCAACGAATGAAGTGGAAATTCTTTTTGGGAGGAACGAAGCAAAAGATTGAAGCGAAACACGTGGCCACGCACCGCGGGAGGAGCCCAAAAAAAAATCTTAAAAAATAGTTGAAGAAATAAAAAAAGTATTTCTATCTTTGCAGCCCGATTGATACCAATCAAATTTATTTAAGCGGGCGTGGCGGAACTGGTAGACGTGCTAGACTTAGGATCTAGTGCCGCAAGGCGTGGGGGTTCGATTCCCTCCGCCCGTACTTTACAACCCTCTGAACCGAATAGCGTTCGGAGGGTTTTTTATTTTACATAAACTTTGTAAAAACTCCTTTATGGAAACAATATTCGAGAAACAAACCCCAGTAAACGCTACGCTGAAAGTACAGTTGAACGAAAGCGATTACGCCCTGTCTGTTGATAAAAAAATAAAAGATTACGCCCGCAAAGCGGCCATAAAAGGATTTCGCCCAGGTAAAGTACCCATTGGCTACGTAAAGAAGTTATACGGTAAGAGCCTTTTAGTAGATGAGGTTTTGAAAATGGTAAGCGACGAAGTAAACCGCTATATCCGCGAAAATGAATTGCCAATTGTGGGTGATCCAATGCCCGACGAAGAGGCAAAAAACATTGATTGGGATAACACTAAAGACTACGAATTTAATTACGAAGTTGGTTTAGCAAGTGATTTTGACGCTTCGATTGATAAATTACCAGCAATCAAGCAGTATGACATAAATCCTGCCGCAGAACGCGTTGAAGAAGCAATTACAGACGTAAAGAAACGTTTCGGAAATGATTCAGAGCCAGAAACGTCTGAAATGGGCGATTTAGTTTTTGGTAGCTTGAAACAGGAAGAAAGCGAATTTTTCTTTCAATCGGGCGTTCCAACAGATAAAGTAAACGAAGACAAACAATCGTTATTCATCGGTGTCAAGAAAGGTGATGCTATCAAATTTGATATTCAAAGCATTTTTGCCACTGACAAAGACCTTGGTTTTGCCACAGGAAAGTCTGACGAAGAAGCAGCCGCACTAAACGGTGAGTTTGAATTCACCGTCGAAAAACTTACGCGTGTTTTGCCTTCGGAAATGAATCAAGAGCTTTTTGATAAAGTACTTGGCGAAGGAAAAGCAGACTCTGAGGAAACTTTCAGAGCAGAAGTGGTGAAGATAATGAAAGAGAATTACGCCCGCGAGAGCGACGCTCTTTTAGGTTACGAAGTAGAAAAATTATTGATTGAAAACATCAAAATTGATTTACCAGACGACTACCTGAAACGTTGGTTAATCGCCGTAAACGAAGGTAAATTTACCGAGGAAGAAGTAGAGAAAGATTATGAAGCTTTTGCCCGTGGACTTCGCCTGGATTTAATCCGTTCTGAAATTGCTAAGAAGCACGAAGTAAAGGTTGAGTACGACGACGTATTGGAAATCGTGAAGAACGAGATTCGTGGATATTTCGGAGGACAAGATTTCGGCGGAATGGAAGAGTTTGTTGAGAAAATGGCTCGTGAGCAACTGCAAAAGAACGAAGACGGTGTTTTCCAAAAACACTTCAATCGTGCATTCGGCGAAAAAGTACTTGGCTACATCAAGGAAAATATAGCTAAAGACGTTCAGGAAGTATCTGTTGACGAATTCAACATAGTTGCGAAATCGGCTTATGATGGTATTCAACAAGAAATTGGTGCACCAACAGAAGTATAATATTTAGACTTCATACAAATTTTAAAAGTCGGGACTTTGTTCCCGACTTTTTGCGTTTTATCCCGTTTTCTTTTTCCCTCTCTCCCAAAATCTGTTTTTGCCATTACGTTGCGTTGATTTGAAGCCTACCTTTGTAAGAAAAACAAATTTTATGGCTCACAATCATTCGCACCACCACAGTCATACTGACGTAAAAAATATACAAACGGCATTTTTTCTAAATCTGGCATTCACGATTATTGAAATTATCGGCGGTTTTTTTACTAATAGTATCGCTATTCTCTCAGATGCCTTGCATGATTTAGGCGATAGTCTTTCGCTCGGAATTTCGTGGTATTTACAGCGAGTTTCTAAAAAAGGAGCAACGAAAAACTTCACTTACGGTTTCCGTCGATTTTCACTTTTAGGAGCGTTAATAAACGCTGTGATACTAATTAGCGGAAGCATCTTTATCATGGGAGAAACGGTGAAGCGATTTCAAAATCCTGAACCCGCCGACGTAAAAGGAATGATATTTCTGGCGATTATCGGAGTAATATTCAACGGGGCGGCGGTACTGAAGCTACAAAAAGGAGAATCAATCAACGAAAAAGTAGTCTCGCTGCATTTACTCGAAGACGTACTCGGTTGGATAACGGTGCTAATCGGTAGTATAATCATGTACTTTTTTAATTTACCAATTATCGACCCGATTTTATCATTATTGATTTCAGTATACGTACTTTATAATGCTTTCAAAAGTCTAAAAAGTACGATGAAAGTACTTCTGCAAGCTATTCCCGAAAATACGAACGTGGACAAAATTAAAGAGTACTTCGGCAAATTGCCAGAAATACAGAATTTTCACGATTTACACCTTTGGTCTATGGACGGCACTTATAATATCCTGACCGTTCATTTGGTAAAAAGCACCCGTATTACAAGTAGTGAATTGAAAGGAAAAATACGGCACGACTTAGAGCATTTAGGGGTTAATCACGTCACCATTGAGTTGGAAGAACCGGATGAACACTGCGAAGTTGATTGTTAAACCCATGATAGCTTTTCAAGTTTTTGAATAACTCTGTCAAAGCCTTCAAGTTTTCCAACTTCATCGAAGGTTAGCCATTTCATTTCGCTTGCTTCTTCGGCGTTAAATACGACTTCTGCCCCATTATTTACCTGAAAAAGGTAACGGACATCAAAGTGAATGTGGGCGGGTTCATCCTTTTTTGGATTGAGCGGAATTTCGTGGGCGTCTAAATCAAAAATATTTTCCTCAACTAATTGCAAATTAATGGATTGAAAACCCGTTTCTTCGCAAACTTCTCTTGTTGCTGCCGTAAGTAAAGACGTATCCGTTTCATCGATATGACCGCCAGGTTGCAGCCATCTTTTTAACTTCTTATGTTGCAAAAATAAGACTTTATCCCTCGCTACGTCGAGTAAAAATGCACTAGCGGTAAAATGCCCGTCGAAGTTTTTTCGACTGTAAACGGATGTATTTGAATTGCGTTTCACAAATTCCTGAAATGTTTGCGAGGCATTCAGTTCCTGCGGGAATCGCGTTTCATATTCGTTGATTAATTTAAGAAGTTCAGCGTGAGTAGGTAGCATTTTGTAAATAATGTTTCAGGTCTTCAATTAGTAAATTAGTTCTTTTAAACTGCCCATCTCTATTCAGGTGATAAGCAGAATCATAGTAAAACCTATCCGGAAAACTATACCTTTCAGGCGTACCAAGAACTTCGATATCAGACTGCTGAAACTCTTGATAAAGGTGTTCAATTACCTTTGCGTTGTGTAAGAAAGACGACTGATTAAAGGTAGGGAAAGCTACCAAAAGTTGTGCTCCCCGCTTCTTTACCAAAGCATCAAATCTTTCAATGTATGCTATTACCTCTGGGTTGTACTGACCTACTAATACATCTGGCGATTTACTGAGCCCAATTTGGTACGACCAATGACCTTCAACATCCCCATATGCGTTAAACGCCGAACGATGGTAGGCATCTATTGATGCATTATTTCCAAAAAGTGACGAAAGGTAAAACCTAATTTTAGATAATGCGTGGCGGGGCAAGTTCTTAAAGAATAAAACCCATTGTCTGCTATCCAGTAGTTTTGAGTTTTGCGGGATAACGTTTAACCCTTGTACTAGTGCGGCTGAACCAAGGAAGCTATCTTCTTGAAATTGGGCGTATTCAGGAGCTAAGACAATAATATCGCCTTTTTTAACGTAAGGTTCGAGGTCATCAAGTATGTACTTTAAGCCGTAAGCAGCGTGAATTGCTGTATTAACCGTTGTGATTCCCAAAGAGTCTTCCACTGCGGGAGAATACACTCCAAAACTCACATTTGAGCCACCCGCAAAAATAATCCGGGAAGACTTGTCTACGGTTTCTTCCAGTAGCTTATGCTTATCGTAAACGCTGTAGTGCAAACTCTCGGTTATCCACTTGGAAGGAATTGACCAGCCAGCTAAGAATATCAGCAAAAGTGACAAAAAGAAAAGCCCGGTTTGTTTCAAAAATTTACTCATCGGATATTAAAACTGGAAATACGTGAATTGCTGCTGCTCTCCCGAGTAGTAAATAATAAACAGAGCCAGAAAAATACAGAAAAGGCGTTTGAGAGGTTTCAGGTACTCAGGGTCAGCGAAGTTAAGGCCATGTTCGCTATTCCGCTGTATCCACTCCACTGTAAATAATAACGCTATGGAGACTGCATAGAGCGGCAGATTGGTATCGTTAAAACTTTGCGGCAGTATAAATAAAGTTTTATTTGGAAGCTGACCAATTATTCCTAGTGCTTTTTCAACCGAACTAGCTCTAAAGAAAACCCACGCCAGACAAGTAATAGCAAACGTTGTCAGCATTTGTATCAGTTCTGTAAAGTTTGGCAGAGTACGACCTTCCGCTACCACACCTAAATAACTTCTGTTCTTACTTAATAATAGAAGTGGCAAGAAAAATACGGCATTCAAAGCCCCCCAAGTAATGTAGGTCCAGTTGGCCCCATGCCAAAAACCGCTCACAATAAATATGATGAAAATATTTCTCACTTTTTTACCTAACGAACCCTGACTTCCACCCAATGGAATATATAAATAATCACGGAACCATGTGGAAAGTGAAATATGCCACCGACGCCAGAATTCGGCTATGTCCCGCGAAAAATAGGGAAAAGCAAAGTTTCTTTTTAAATCAAAGCCGAATAAACGAGCCGTCCCGATTGCCACATCAGAATAACCAGAAAAATCGCAGTAAATCTGAATGGCAAAAAGAACACAACCTAATAAAGTAGTGCTCGCGGAATAAACTCCGTAATCATCAAAAATATGAATAACGTACGTACTACAATTATCAGCAATTACCATTTTTTTGAACAGCCCCCACAAGATTTGTCTGAGGCCGTCAGTAGCCTGAAAGTAGTTGAAAGTTCGTTTGCGGTAGAACTGAGGTAGTAGATTTACAGCCCTTTCGATTGGTCCCGCTACCAGTTGCGGGAAAAAGCTTACGTACGCAAGAAACGACACTAAATCTTTTGCCGGCTCGAGTTTGCGTCGGTATACATCTATGGAGTAACTAAGCGTCTGAAACGTATAAAAACTAATACCTACGGGCAGAATAATATCTAAACGCTGGGCATCAAACGAATGGCCAAAAGCGGTAAATGATTGGACGAAAGAATCAAGAAAGAAATTGTAATATTTAAAGTAAAACAGGAAGCCTAAATTTAAAAACAAACTTAGGAACAGTAAAGCCTTTCGTTGGCTGTTGCGTGACTCCGCAGCTATTTTCTTTGCAAGAAAAAAATCTACGATTGAGCTAAACAATATCAACACCAGAAAGCGGTAGTCCCACCATCCGTAGAAGAAGTAGCTCGCCGCCAACAAAAAAATGTTTTGTAGTTGAAGATTTTTATTGACGATAAACCAATAGATCAGAAAAACTACCGGAAGAAAGATTGCAAATTCGATGGAGTTGAAGAGCATGCAAGAAAAACGACGAGGTGTCCGTTAGTTTTAGAGAGTACAGTATATTGAATGCTTACAAAATTAATTTAATCTTCGGAATCCACACGCTTTTTAAGTATTTATTGCAAAAAATCTAATTGTGAGCGAGGTAAATTATAATCAACTACCATTTCGATTAGCTGCCCATTTTGTACCCACCCTATCAGATAGTCTAGGTGAAGCTTAGAGCCGTTCACACAGTATATTCGTGACCTAAATTACCTATTCCTCACTAAACTTTATATCATTCAAAAATAACTGCATCGACGTATTCCCACGAAAAGTGTTTGTTTCGATAGTATAAGTTGCGTCGAAATATTTGTGTTTAAGAAGTGGTTTGTAAAATTGCTCCGTCATTCCAAAACCAAGGGCGGTCATGGTCATGCCAGTTTCTTCTTCGAGCAATTCCAGTTTAAAGTGCTTTTCTTTCAGAATACGCGGTTTAGAGACCAAGGATAAGCCTTTTGTCATAAAAACGGGTTGCATATTTTGCGGCCCAAACGGCGACATTTGCTGCATAATACGGTAAAACTTCGCCGTGATATCAGAAAGATTTACTTCTAAATCCACCTCTATTTTAGGAATGAGTTGTTCTTCCGTGATGTGTTGCCGCACGTACGAATCAAACGCCCGTTTAAAAGGCACTACGTTTTCAAGCGGCAACGTCATTCCAGCAGCGTGCGTATGACCACCGAATTGCTCTAAATGCTCCGAACAAGCCTCCACCGCAGCGTACAAATCAAAACCAGCCACCGAACGAGCCGAACCCGCCGCTACTCCTTTTGATTCGGTCAAGATTATTGTGGGACGATAATACCGCTCAATGCAGCGGGAAGCCACAATACCAACTACGCCTTTGTGCCAGTCTTCTTGGAATAGTACCGTACTTTTTGCTTCATTTAGCATCCATTTATCTGCTTCAATCATAGCAACGGCCTGCTCTGTGATACGAGAATCGTGGGTTTTTCGTTCGGTATTGTTATCGTGAATTTCCTGAGCAAACGTCATTGCTTCGTTGTAATCTTTCGATAATAATAACTGAACAGCGGCTTTGGCGTGCTTGATTCGCCCAGCGGCATTGATGCGGGGACCAATCACGAATACCACATTCTGAATATTCATTTCAGTGGTGAAACCCGCAATTTCTTTTAATACCTGAATACCAATCCGGGGAGAAGCGTTAAGCTTTTTTAGTCCGAAATACGCCAAAATTCGATTTTCCCCAACAATCGGAACGATGTCAGAACCGATACTTATTACTGCTAAATCAAGGTATTCGAATAAGTTCTCCAACGGAATATCGTTTCGTAAGCAATACGCCGTGAGCAATTTAAAGCCTACACCATTTCCAGTTAATTCTTTGAACGGGTACGCACAGTCTTTACGTTTTGGATCAAGAACCGCAACCGCAGGCGGAAGTATTTCGCCCGGTTCATGGTGATCACAAATGATAAATTCAATACCAAACTCCTCTTTTGCCCAAGCTACTTTATCTACCGATTTTATTCCGCAATCGAGGGCGATGATTAGCGTTACTCCCTGCTCATTTGCCCACTCAATTCCTTTATCCGAAATACCGTAACCTTCTTTGTACCGGTCAGGGTTATAGTATTCTAAGTTGCTATAAATTGTTGATAGAAAACCATATACTAACGCCACGGCGGTTGTACCATCCACGTCATAATCGCCAAAAATCATTACTTTTTCGTTTGACCGAATCGCAAGTTCTAATCGTTCAACGGCTTTTTGCATATCCTGCATCAAAAAAGGATCGTGCAAGTCTTCGAGTTTGGGACGAAAGAAGTTTTTCGCCGAATCATAATCAGTAATACCTCGTTGCCAGAGCAATATAGCTAACGAACGCTCGATACCAAGCTCCTGCTCTATTTGTTGGACAATTTGTAATTCTTGGGTTGATTCAGGTAACGGCTTTTGTTGCCAGCGTTTTTCGGTCATACAGCAAATTTAGGAAAATTGAAACAAAGAAATTGCCCGAATTTGCACCAATCGTAAATATGAAAACAATTGCCCTGTTTCACGCACTTTTAATCACGTAATGTTTGCACTGAGCAAATTAATTTCGCTATTTCGATTATCAAGTTTTTCAACTTGAATTATGTTCTCGAATAACCATTTAACCATTAATGAACGCCGAAACGCTCATCGCTGCCGTTACGTTAGCAACGATTTTAATTTCACTTTTACTCGCTGTATTCCTGCTTTCGGTAAAAACTGAAAGGAAATTAAGTAATCGATTGTTTGCTACATTTCTTATCCTAACCGCCGTTGATATTTTCGGTGTAATTGCAACATCAGAAACAGTTTTTCTTAGCAAGTTAGATGTTTTTCGGAGCCTGATGATCTTCCTGCACCTACCCATTTTCTATTGGTATATTCTGTCGGTTTGTTACGCTGATTTTGCTCTAAAAAAAGAGGATTTACTACACGCCGTCCCGTTTGCATTAGTCATTACTTTTCTAACACCCACTTTTTTCGCTTCCAATACCGAAGAATCATCTTTAATTTTCAATGCAGACGAGCAATTGATATTTTTCAAACTCGTATTCATCTCTCTCCATATTCAGGCATTTACTTATTTATTTCTGTGCTTCAGGGTGCTACTCAAGACCCGTAAGTTATACGTAGAGAATTACTCTGGTGAACAATTTGAATCTTACAAATGGTTATTTCAACTCATTACCGCTCTCACCATTTTTTATGGACTTGCGTTAATAAAAAACGTTGCCAAGTTTTCCGAAGAATCAACGCTGAGTGAATGGTTTCGGACTGCCTTACTAGTTTTTGAGTTAGTCGTTTTGTGCGGTTATTTATTCAAAGCGTTGAGTAGGCCAACGCTCTTTCGTGGTATTGATTCAAGTTTAAAACTTGTAAGCAGTCCACACGTAAATGAGCCCGATACAATCAGTACTTACTTACCGAAAATCGAAGAATATATGCGAACCGAGAAACCTTACCTCAACCCATCAATAACCATTCAGCAAATAGCCGACGGCATAAATATTCCAGCTCGTGAGCTATCGCTTTTAATTAACAAACAGATTGGGAAGCACTTTTTTGATTTCGTAAACGAATACCGCATCGCAGAAGCGAAGAAAATTCTCGCAGATACGCAACAACAGAAATTAACCGTACTCGAAATATTGTACCATGTTGGGTTCAATTCAAAGTCTTCTTTCAATACAGCCTTCAAAAAACATACCGGAACAACTCCCACAAGTTACCGTAAATCACTCATTACTAATAAATTGTAGAAAGTTGAACGCTTATTACGAGATAGTCGGACGTTTTATTTGGTTCGACTATATTTAGTCGGTCGCGTAGAGAATCAATAGTCTGCACATTTGTGTCATCGAAACATAAACAACACACAAATGAAAAGCTCAGACACCTTATTTACCGCACTCCTTATCGCACTTTCTTTCCTGTTTACCCGTGTATCGGCACAAGATAAATTCACCAAAGCTCAGAAGATAATCGAGCAAATCCACCAAGATAATCCACAAGTATCCATTAGTATTGGGATTGTGCTGCATGGAGATGAACACTTCTTTAACTACGGACGAACTTCGAGAGATACGAACACGGCAAAAGTTACGGAGCAGTCTGTGTACGAAATTGCCTCAGTCACGAAAGCGATAACGGGTTTGTTGGTAGCCCAAGCCATGGTAGAAGGCAAATTATCAACCGAAGACTTTATCGACGGTTATTTACCGAAAGGCTATCACTTAAAGAAAAAACTACAAAAGCGTATTAAAATCAAAGATTTGGCTTCTCACCAGTCAGGTTTGACAGATATAGATTTTCCCACTTTAATAGAGCAAAATCCGCAGCAACCAACGAAGGCAATCACTCCAGAATCAATCGTAAAAATGATAAATGAAACGGACTCCTTAAAAGATTACGCCAAGTACCGCTATTCCACCATCGGGTTTGTACTATTAGGGCAAATTCTCGAGGAAATTTATGGCACGTCTTACGAAAAAATTCTGAACGATAAAATCCTAAAGCCGTTGCAAATGAACTCCACTTACACCTCAAACTTTGACAATGCCGCTTTGGTGCAGGGATACAACGATGAAGGAGGAGAACAAGAGGTATTCTTTTGGAACTGCGTTGCTCCCGCTGGTTTAATTAAATCGTCAACTATTGACATGACAAAATACCTAAAGGCAGTCTTAACTAACAACGACTTCGCAGCGGCAGTAAAGCTTCAAAGCCAGGTATTTTACGCCGATGGGGCAAGACAAATCGGCTTGGGAGTGAATTCAATTGCCATTGAAGAAAATACGTTAACTGCCAAGACGGGAGACACCATGGGACAATCTTCGGTTCTTGCTTACGACCTTGAGAACGGTTGGGGAATAATGATCTTTGTGAACCAACGCAACGGAAAAATTCGGGGACAATTATTTAATGAATTGTACGAAGTGTTATCTAAATAATATTGAAAGTGGAGCATTCGATTGTACGATCGAATGCTCCGTTTCTCAATATCCCCTACCCAGCTCAATTTCATTATTCAGCGTTTCGCCGTTTTCAAAACGAGTTAAGTTCTCCAAAAATATCTTAAACTTCCCCCGATGTTCGTTACGTTGACCGCCGCCGGTATGTTGCAGAATAAGCACGTTAGGCAATTCCCAAAGCGGATTATTAGCTGGAAGTGGTTCAATTTTCGTTACATCCAACACTGCTCCTTCAATTTTACCCTCCGAAAGTGCTTTTATCAGTGCTTCTTCGTCCACCGTATTTCCCCGTCCGACGTTAGCAAAAACAGATTCTGATTTCATCGAATCAATCATTTCCTTCGTAAAGAAGCCATCAGCGGTTCCGGGCAGACAAGAAATAACTAAATCTGTCTCTGGCAAAATTTCCTTTAATTCATTTACACTGTAAATATCCGCATCGGGGTTATTTTTCGCCAGAATTATAATTTCGCAGTTGAAACCTTTTAAAATATTCTTCACACACTTTCCAATTTCTCCAGCTCCGAGTATAACCACTTTTTGACCGTAAAGTAGTTTCATCTCAAGGCGAAGCGGTGCTCCCACCCACTTCTTTGATTTTTGCAAAATAACGAGTGCATCAATTTTTCGGTACAACGCTAATACACCTCCCACAATAGTTTCGGCACACGGTTGAGCGTAATAATTACCTACGTTCGTGACGAGAAAATCAGGAGATAAATGCGTGTACTTATCAAACCCCGCCGACTCAAGCTGCCACCACTTCAGGTGATTATGTTTACGTTCAAGCCAATCTGACGGGACATTTCCCAGTAAAATATCGGCATCAGCGTAAGCCTCAAATTGTTTTTCTTCTGGTAAGTCCTCCTTAAATATCACTGAATATTTTTGGGGAAGTTTTTCAAAAAGAAATGATCGATCTGCATCATTTGCAGGAGTAATTATAAATATTTTCATGGTTTTTTTTATTCACATGCTTTCAAGAAGTCGTTCATGACAGCAGCACAGGCTTCAGATGCTTCGTGCATTCCGGCGTGAGCGGAGTTATCCAAAATCAAAACGTACGGCTTTTGAAGTGAAGCAACTACGCTCAACGCATCACTGAATTCTATAAACTTATCTGCTTTCCCAATAATGTGCAAAACCGGATATTTAGCATTTTTCAAAACCACCTGCGTATCTTTCCTATTTTTCATAGCTTTGGTGGCAACCTGAAGTGCCTCCGTCGGAATGCGTTGGTTATCGGCTAATTGCTGTTTAATATACGTTGAATTTCGTTTTAAAAACTCAGGGTGATACATCTTAGGCAGAAAATCTTTGATAAAGGTTGCGGCTCCGTGTTTCGCCAAGAATTTTACTGTTTTATCCCGGCTCACTTTCTTTTCTTCTGAATCGGCAAAAGCCGTGGAGTGAAACAGCCCAAGTCCAGCAATAAAATCTCCGTGTTTACGAGCGTACGCCAAAGCAATGTAGCCACCCATTGAATGCCCAATTAGGGTAAAATAACGAATCTTGCGTTGTAGGATTTCTGAGTGAACCCAATCAGCGTATTCTTCGATAGTTTGGCAAAACGTAAACGCCGAATAGTCAAGCGTAATATATTCATTATCGGTACTTAACAACGGAGTAAATGTTTTCCAAATATCTGCCGTTTCCCCAAATCCGTGAAGTAGTACTATGTGCATATTTAGGCGAGTTATGGATTAGTAATTTGTAGCTTAAGCGAAATATTCAAATCTACAAAAATTGACCTAAATTTAACTCCGACTATCTATACAACCTATCAATACATGAAACCAAGAAATATCTTGCACCTACTTTCTCTACTTTTCTTTTCTTCTATCATTCTTCCGCACGAGGGGCACGCTCAGAAAAAAACCAATATCCTCTGGATTTCGGTGGAAGATCTGAGTCCACGGTTAGCCGCTTACGGAGACAGTACCGTTTCAACACCACACATCGACCGATTGGCGAAAGAAGGCGTAGTTTACGAACACGTGTATACCACAGCGGGCGTTTGTTCTCCCGCCCGGAATGCTATAATCACAGGACGTTATCAAACCTCCAACAGCGGTCATAATATGCGGACGCTTGGCAATACGTATCCCGAAAAAACGGGGCTGCCAAAGTCGTATAATTCTGTTCCACCGCAGGAAGTAAAATGCTTTCCCGAATACCTGCGAGCGGAAGGATACTATACATCAAATAATGTAAAAACCGATTATCAATTTGAAGCTCCCGTAACGGTCTGGGACGAAGTGAGTGAAACCGCAGATTGGCGAAAAAGAAGCAAAAATCAGCCGTTTTTTACGGTAATTAACTTCACAACAACGCACGAATCGCAAGTTTGGAAACGAGATAAAAATCCGCTTCGGGTTAATCCCACAACCGTACCCGTTCCGCCCTATTATCCTGATAATGAAATAATTAGACACGATATCGCCCGACATTATTCTAATATTTCTGAATTAGACGACCAAGTAGGTGAAGTATTGAAGAAACTGGAAGAAGACGATTTGCTCGAAAAAACGATTATCTTCTTTTGGACAGATCACGGCGATGGATTGCCGTTTTATAAGCGGGAAGTTTATAAACGCGGCTTACACATTCCACTGATTATTAGACACCCAAACAAAACGATGGCAGGAACACGGAATGCCGATATGATTAGTGCGATTGATTTCGGACCGACGGTACTTTCCCTCGCCGGAATTTTAACACCGTCACAAATGCACGGACGGGCGTTTTTAGGACAACACAAAGGCGAACGCCGGAACTATATTTTCGGGGCTCGTGACCGCGTTGATTCTGAGTACGACCGCGTACGTTCAGTGATGAACAAAAAATACCAATACATCCGTAACTTCTATCCACAACGTCCGCTCTATATGAATGTTGAATACCGGAAACAACAACCAATAATGCGGGAGATTCTGAGATTGTACGAAGCAGGAGAATTGAATCAAAAACAAGCACTTTGGTTTAAAGAAACCAAAGCTAAAGAGGAGTTATACGACTTAGAACTCGACCCGTTTCAGCTTAACAATATCGTTCACGAAAAAGAAAGTAAAGCTGTATTACAAGAACTTCGTTTTCAAATGGACAAATGGCTCATCGAAACAAATGACCTCGGCAGAGTACCTGAGAAAGAACTGATAAAAATGATGTGGAACGGGAACGATTCACCGCCAGTTACGGCAAACCCAACCGCAGAAATCATGGAGGGTAAACTATTTATAAATTGTAAAACGCGAGGGGCGTCCATCGGTTATCGTGAAAAAGGAACTGATAAATGGGAGGTTTACACAAAACCTATCTCGGCACATAAACCGCTCGAAATAATCGCCCACCGCATTGGATATGAGCCAAGTAAAACCGTAACATTCAGATAGTTTACTCCGTGTGAACACGCTAAAAAGTCGACCAAGTAAAATTTGACCGAACCAAGATTACGTTATACACCATTTACGTTATACACCATTAGTGTACCAAAATGCGTAGGTTTTTATGGGAATACGCTTGAGCTAACGAAAAAATGAAAGCAGGAACCTAACCTATTTTCTATGTGGGCAAGCATATTTAATAATGAGAGAGAGAACGCAAATCACCAGTTAAGAAGCGTACTTAACGCAACACTCCAAATTTTTGGAGGCAATTATGATAAAAGATGTTATCTTTCCTATTCGATACTAACAATCAATAAACATGAAAAAACGCTGTTCTTTTTGTTTGGTTTTATGCTTTGCAATAACCGCTGCTCTCGCTCAAAACGTGTCTATTTCCGATATGGATTCATCCGTAAAACCAGGCGATGATTTTTTTATGCACGTAAACGGAAAATGGTACAATTCCGTCGAGATTCCTTCTACACAGTCGGGTGTCGGATCTTATTCGTTTTTGAATTTCCCGCAACGCATAAGATTACAAGGAATTCTGGACAGTGTTTCGACAACCCAAAACATAATGGGAAGTATTGAACAAAAAGTAGGTGACTTTTACGCTTCGGGGATGGACACTCAGACCATCAATAAGCGAGGTTATCAACCCGTAAAGCCACTGTTGAAACGTATTAATGATATCAGAAATATCCCTTCGCTGATGCAGTACATTACCGAACAAACGACCGCTAATAATTACTCCATTATCGGATTTCGAGTAGGTCCCGATATCAAGAAAAGCTCCGTCAATATCATTAATTTAGGACAAACCGGACTCGGTTTACCCGAAAGAGATTATTACTTCAGAACCGACGCTTCTACCCTCGCTGTTCAGGATGCGTACAAGAATTACGTCACCACATTATTGACCCTTACCGGAATCGACGCTTCTAAGGCAGCTAAAATGTCTACTGCGGTTTATGGCATCGAGAAAAAACTCGCCGACTCGCACAAAACTAATATTGAGCGTAGAAACGTGCAGGAAAATTATAATAAGTTCGCGGTGACTGAAATTGCCGCTAAGCAGCCTAATATTGGCTGGGCGACGTACTTCAAGGGTTTAGGAATTAGCATCGACTCCGTAAATATGCAGCAGCCCGCCTATTATGATCGGTTAAATTTACTGTTGACTTCTGCCTCCATTGAAGACTGGAAAGCGTACCTAAAGGCAAGAGCGTTAATTTCTTACGCCGATTACCTGAACGAAACGTTTACCACGGCTTCATTTGAATATTCCAAGGTTTTGAGCGGACAGTCGGTTCAGAAACCACGTGGTGAAGAAATTACCGAAGCGGTGGATAAATCACTCGGACACGGACTTGCCCAACTTTACGTAAGGAAGTATTTCCCCGAAGAGGCAAAAAAACGCATGGAGGTCTTAGAGTATGTTTTGGATTTATAGTTTATTGACAATAAAGGAGATAAAGGCTATTTGTAACATCGCTTCTGCCGATAATATTGTTTTTTCTACATCCCGGAACAACCTTCGCCTGAAATTGAG
>Ga0222709_1000066_pt1 | contig 46561 bp, 38 predicted proteins | sample AntAcemetage1692_FD_179822 | JGI IMG/M metagenome (GOLD analysis project Ga0222709, IMG submission 179822) | Saline water microbial communities from Ace Lake, Antarctica - #1692 | ecosystem: Environmental > Aquatic > Non-marine Saline and Alkaline > Saline | place: Antarctica: Ace Lake...
TAACACGCGGTATATTTTATTGCCGAGTTAGTGCGGGTTTCAGCGTTTCTGCATCTAATAAACTTTGTGTAACTTGACAGGTCAGTGCTTCGAAATCGGCAACAAAAACATACCGCCAGCCGTTGTGCATAATTTAGAAAAACCAAAATAGCGAATGTCTGAAATAAGAATAAATAAAATTTCAATAGAAAACTACAGGTCTTTTAAGGAACGACAAGTTTTTGAATTCCCTGATAAATATTACTTAAAACCAATCTCAATTATTGGTTATAATAATTCTGGAAAAACTAATTTAATGAATTCAATACTTTATAGTATTGGAAATAAATACACAACAAAAGAGACCTTTTCTATTAATGATTTTTATAATCGAGATATAACTAATGTTCCACAAATCATAGCATTAACAGAAAGCTCTAGGGAACAAAAATATGATGGAAAATTAGCTGATTTAACAGGTTATAGCAAACTTGAAATTCAAACAGATGGTCGAGAAATTGAAGGAGCTAAATTTATAAACCTTAAACCCAATGGTACAGATAAGAATTGGGATGCATTTGGAGCAAACAAATACTTCAATATATTTTATATAAATTTTCATAATATTAAAGAAGAAATTTCAACAAAGAAAACTAGTTGGGGAAATCTCACGTCTTTCTTAGCTAAACATATAAAAAAACTTGTTGAAGGGGATTCTGAAATGTCTGCAAAAAAAGATGTTTTTAATTCTGATACAAAAAGAGCAACTGAAACAGTTCTAGAAAATTCTGATTTAAAGGAATTTATATCAAAAATAAAATTAAACTACACCAATAATTTAAGGAATAATAATTGTCACGTTGAATTTGGGTTACCTAATTATGAAGATATATTTCTTCAAATGGTTTTTAAAATTGGATTAAACGGTGATAATGAAAAACAAATTCCTTTAAGTCAATTCGGGGATGGTTATATTTCAATGTTTGTTATGGCTGTAATTCAAGCAATCGCAGAATCAAATACTGAAGATAAATGTTTGTTTTTATTTGAGGAGCCTGAAAGTTTTTTACACGAAAATCATCAAGATTATTTCTATAAAATGGTTTTATGTCCTTTAGCTTTAAAAGGTCATCAGGTTATTTATACAACTCATTCTGATAAAATGATAGATATTTTTGACACTAAAAGTATTATACGATTAGAATTTGACGAAACAGAAAAGAGAACTATTAATAAATATAATAAACTAGACGATTTTACTCCTAACGTAAGACCTGTAATTAATTTGGAGAATTATAATAGTTACATAAAATCCGTTGAACCCAATTTAAATAAAATATTATTTAGTAGGAAAGTAATTCTTGTTGAAGGTCCTAATGACTTATTAGCATATAATTTTGTAATTGAAAAAACAGTAAAAAGTATTATTGATGATATAAACTATTCCAAATCATATTTGAATTTTAGGAATATTAGTATTGTTCCTCATCACGGCAAAGCGACAGCCTTATTACTTATTGATTTATGCAAACATTTTGGCTTAGAATACTTCGTTATCAATGATTTAGATTTCTCCGAAAATTTCATTAATCAATTAAATGATTTCGAAACAATAGAAGAGCTAAAAGAAAGCGATTTATATCTTAATGAAAATGGAGTCGCAAGAAGTTCAACTAAACGAGGTATGATAACAACTAATTGGAATTTGATTAAAAATGCACACTTAGATAATTTACACTTCAATATACCAAAACTTGAAACTGTTTTAGGTTATGAACCTAATGACAAAAATAGTATAGGGATTTGGAATAAATTAAACGAAATTGAAGATTTTGAAGAAACATTTTTTCCTGTTAAATTATCTTCTTTTTTGGAAATTGATAGTATAGGAGAAATATCTAACGAATAAAAAACGAACGCACAATCGAGTAGACGGCTCCACCAGTTGTAACTGATGGAGTACGCCTCTCACACCACCGTACGTACGGGTCTCGTATACGGCGGTTCACTGAATCTCTGGTTGCAAGCGAAGGTAATAATCCAACATACTTTCGTAGCCTCTTTTCCGTAACCTTTCAAGTGTGATGGTGGTCTTTAAAATAGGGCTTTGAGCCGTAGCCCATCCTCCCATTCTTGTCCTACTCCATCGGTACGCTTGAGTTTGGTTTACTCCAAGCCGAATCAGATTCTTTCGCTTGCGTTCGGGCTTTTTCCAGTCTGTCCAAATACAGTATCTCAACCTATTTCTCAGCCATTCGTCAAGAGATTTGAGTTTGCCGTGAATACTTGCCAAGCGGTAGTTGTTCACCCATCCTCTATAAGCTTCTTTGACTTTGACTAAACATAGATCAAAACTGTATGGTTTGGTCTTCTTGGTGGCTGCCTTTAGCTTGCGTTTCAGACTTTGCCAGCTACCTTCTTTTACTACAAGTTGATATTTGCCCTTTTCACCCTTTTTGTAAGTAGGCACAAAGCCGTGACCCAATAGCTCAAAATTGGAAGGTCTTCGTATGCCGCTTTTCGCCTTGTTAATAGGTAGTTTTAGTTTGTCTCTTAGAAAGAGGTACACTTCATTACCAATCCGTTTGGCTGATGCTTTTGATTTGCAATAGATACTAAAATCATCAGCGTAGCGGATAAAATTCAAGCCTTTCTTTTTGAGCTCCTTGTCCAACTGGTCAAGCATAATGTTTGACAACAAAGGACTCAGGGGGCTACCTTGTGGTACTCCTTTGCGGCGTTTGTGCAATTTACCATCTATCATGATAGGTGCACGAAGCCACTTGCGTATTAAACGCAGAGTAATAGGGCATTTTACCTTGTTGTAGATAAGTTGCAGAAGTTTGTAATGCTCCACTTCGTCAAAGAACTTACTCAGGTCAATATCCACAATGTCCTGAAAGCCATCGTTGATGTACTTTTGGGATTGCAAAACCGCCTGATGTAAATTCCTCTTTGGGCGAAAACCGTAGCTTTCGTCTTCAAAGCCGAACTCAAATTTCATAGCTAATTGCTGACTTACAGCTTGTTGTAACCATCGGTCGGCTACGGTGGGAATGCCCAGCATTCGGATTCCACCACTCGCTTTCGGTATTTCTACCCCTAAGATAGGGCTTGGTAAATACGTGCCATTGACAATTGAGGTCAACATGCGTTCTCCGTGCTGTTCGATATACGGTTGCAGCTCGATTGTTCGCATTCCATCCACGCCTGCCGAACCTCCATTCTGCTCAACCTTGCGGCGAGCTTTGGTAAAATTCTTGGCTTGTAAAATTTGCTCTATCATAGTTTAAACTTTCCGTCCTTCTAAAAAACAGGCTATCAAGGATTCCTGACTAATTCCAGACGCAATTCAATGTTCAGCCCTTCCTATTTTGTGAGACCCTCGGAGGTATGGGGGTTAGCCTTCTCCGCTCGTTTCCATAAGTACTATGGCTTCTGCTGACTTCTCTGCTTTCTTTTTTTTTTGACAGAGACCTCCCTCGGTAAAGCGAATATCCTTTTGTCTATCCCTGCTACATCTACTATTTCGGTAATGGCTCTTTGCAGAGTTTTGGACTTCAGCAGCATGTGTTACCTCATCCGACCTAATAGCCTCAGTATGTAGTTTCTGTTCGTCAGTACAAACAACGTGGTTTGGCCGCTTCGGCGATCCGATTACTTCAGATAGTCGGTCGCCCGACACACCCTTGCCTCCTACTTAGCTTAGGGCAACTACTCCCCCGCTTACGGGACTTGCACCCTTTGGATTGTTTCTTAAAAGAAACTAAATTCGCCATTCAAGGCACACACAAAGTGCATAACATCCATACTCCTAAACGTCGCACGGCGTATGCACGAACCGTTAAAAATAAACAAACGAATATTCTGGAAGAAAAAAATGATTTAATAATTTCGTAGTGTCAAAGTTTTTCGATGAACAACTCTCCACACAAAACCGCCATCAGGACCTTCGACAGCTTACGGGGTTTACTGCACCACCGCTTCCGCTTCAATTTCAACCAAATAACCATCACTCACTAATTGAGCTTGCACGTGAACGACCACAAGTCTCCCAATCAAACCGCCGTCAGGGTCTTCAACCGCTTACGGGGTTTACTGCACGCACCACCGCTTCCGCTTCAATTTCTACCAAATAACCTTCACCCACTAATTGGGCTTGCACGAGGGTATTGGCGGGGTTTATCCCTTTGAAACGTTCGCCGTGAGCACGAGCAACGGCTTCCCAATCGGCGAGGTTATTTACAAAAATTCGGGTACGGACAACGTCGGATAATTGCCCACCAAATGATGTGATGGCAGCTTCTATTTTATCAATCACAAAGTGAGCTTGGGCGGCGGCATCGTTTCCACCAATCATCAAATCGCCGTGCGTAGCGGTTGTGCCCGAAACGTGAATGCGGTTTCCGTCTTTCACGGCCCGGCAATAACTCGCCAACCCTTCCCAAGAAGTTCCACTGAAAATTTGCTGTCGGTTTTCGTTAATTGTTACCAGCTCAAAAACGGGTGGAAAGGCTTCTAAGTGATCACTTAAATCTCCTGAAGCGGTTAGGAAAGGTGGTTTTCGGTATTCGTCACCGCAATCTCCAGGAATAGTTTCCAATTGCTTCTGAGCTTCTTTTATGGTTACGATATCATCTTCATCCAAGTCAATATTTAAAAGTTTTTTGTTGTCTTCAATATGTTCGCTTTCGCCCAATCTTGCTCCAATAATTACGGCGGCGACGTGCGGATTTTCCAACACAAACCGACTCGCAATATTTGCTACGGAAGCGTTGTGTTTGTCGGCTACTTTTTTCATCGCTCGTAAGAGGTTTTGGTACACTTCCCAACCTCCAGCGGTGTCGATAAATCGCTTATATTTCATCTGCGACCAGGTTTTCAACTCGTCCATTGTTGGCTCTGATTTACCGAGCCATTTATCAGATAAAAATCCGCCCATCAACGTTCCAAAAGCGAGAATTTTCACGCCGTATTTTTCGCAAATTTTCGACATTTCACCCATTGCCCGTTGGTCAATCACGGAGTGACAAATCTGATTACTGACAATCGGAATGCCGCTTGCAAGGGCAATATTCAAATGGGCGGAATCGAAATTCGTTACGCCGATGTGCTTTATCAACCCTTCTTCCCGCAGTTCATTTAAATACATCAATCCGTCCAGCCAACTTGGATCAGGATAATACCACGCGTGAAATTGCAATAAATCAATCGACTGCTGCTTCATTCGTCCGAGGGCTAAACTAACAGCTTCTTTAACATCTTCACGACTAATTTTACCAGGTTTCGGCACCCATTTCGTAAACAGCTTAATCTGCTCAGGTTCGGATTGTTGATTCTTGAAAACTCCCGTAATAATTTCACTCGATCCGTAATGGTCCGCCATGTCAAAAGCAGTTAATCCCGCATCTACGTACGGCTGCATGGTCTGAGCGGTAGCTTGCGGATCAAGGGCTGTTCCGTGGCGTTCCATGTCGGCAATTTGCCACAAACCAGTTACGATTCTCGGTATTTCTAAATTTGGGGCTAATAGTGCTATTTTTTGCATTTTATTTTAGGTAATATTTTGTTGCCTTTGTTCTACCCTTTTGCCTCTCCTTAAAAGCGAGGGGTGAATTCTTACAGAACTTAACAGCTCTAATTTTTCAGGAAGAGCATATCAACGTCAGTCCGGCAACGCTTTAAATTTCTCAGTTAAATTTTCCTTATTTTTCTTCAGTAATTGCCAGCGGTACGCAAAGAATAAACTTGCCAATAGCATGACAATCAACCAAACATAGGTAGAATGGAAGTACCACGCTGAAACGGTAGAGTTTAAATCTTTATAAGTGTGCATTCCTAAAAATGCCAATAAAATGATTGTACCAAGCCAACCAATTAATCGTTGAATTGATTGCTTTTTTAATACTGATATTTCATTTCCAAGTTCAGGATTTACTCGATGGATGGTCAGTAAAGTTACGCACATCAACAGAAAGTTCACCATCATGGATGTCACCATGATATCAATTCCTAAAAAGAAGTCTCCAGCAAGATGCGAACCTAATACTCCGATGCTCGCAATTACTCCCGCCGCTAGTAACGCAATGTGCGGCGTGTGATATTTAGGATGAACTTCGGCAATTGATTTCGGAAAAATACCATCACTTGCCCACGCAAACATGAGTCGGGAAACAGAAAGTAGCATGGCGGGCAAATCGTTGATTAACGCAATCGCAGCTCCGAGCAGAATGGCTATTCCCCAACCCGACGGTAGCACGTAACTCAATAAACCGGGAGCGGTAATATCTTTTGTCAGTGCTTCTTCCGCCACAAAGCTCCAAGGAACGGCGTGATAAACCGCCGAGGCGAACAGGAAATAGAAGAATCCAACCGAGAAAATAGCGAGTAAAATGGCGATTGGTAAATTACGGGTAGGATTTTTCGCTTCACTTCCGGTTTGAGCAATGGAATCAAACCCAATAAAACTGGAAAATAGCAAAGCAGATGCCGAAAGAAACGTTTTCCATTCAAAATCTATATTTTCGACAATCGTAAACTGTCGATTTTCTTTCGTTTCTAATGCCGTTAGAAAATCGGACGTATCAAACATATATCCAGCTACAATGACAATTCCCACTAAACCAAGCATCAAGAATAACATTGGAAGAAGCGTTTGGGCGTAAGATTTCACACCCCGAATATTGATGATTACAAATCCCCAAATAAGTACCAACGCCAAGCTGACCCGCACCCATCCTACTTCGAGAAGCGTTACAGCTTCTTGTAAATTAAGTGCCGTGAAAATATCTCGAATAAACGGAATGCAAACGTAGGCGATTACGCCGATGACAATAGACAATCCGAACCACTGCGAAAAACTGGCAACAAAACCCAAATATGGATTGAGCCCCCGACTGGCGTACAGGTAGCTTCCGCCCGCTCGTGGCATTGCCGAAGCTAAAATGGCGTACGCCAACGCCGCGAAAATTGCTGGAACGGCGGCAAAGGCAAAAGCGGGCAATACGTACGGGCCGATTCCGGGAACGCTGCGGTGAATCATAAATGGCACAATATTGATGGATGCTCCCATCATGGAGCAAACACCCGTAGCCGTGATTGCCAATAAGCCCATTTGTCGGGCGAGTTTAAATTTAGGAGGTTGATTCATTTCGGGCTGAAAGTACAAAGCAATTTTTATTCCTGCTAAAATTCTTTTCGTTTAACCCGAATTAAAGGCTTTAATCAGTTTTTATTTTGGTAATCGTTTTGCATTTTAAGGAGGAATGTAAGACAATTCGTAAGTCGTAATTCTAAAATCGTAAATCAAAAGTCTTACCTTTGCGGATTCAAAATACTTTCGATAAGTATATAAAAATTCAAATCAAACGATGCACATATCAATTACGGGAGATTTAGGCAGCGGAAAAAGTACGGTAGCTAAAGAAATATGTAGAATTTTAGGACTGAGTTATCTTTCAACGGGACTTATTCAGCGACGACTCGGACAAGAGAAAGGCATGGATACGCTTGAATTTAATAAGTTCGCCAACAATAATAAGGAAGTTGACGAATATATTGACCAGCAACTCAAAGACGTAAACGATAAAACCGAATCATATGTGCTTGATTCTCGCCTCGGCTGGCATTTTGTAAATAAATCATTCAAGATTTACGCCATGGCGATTGACGAAGTAGCCGCTACGCGAGTTTTGATGGATGGAAAACGAGTTGGAGAACCAAACTCGGGCGATTTAAAAACAAAGATAAGACATCAGAAAGAACGAAGGAAAATTGAGAATGATCGTTTTGAGAAAATTTACGGCATAAAGCCAAGTATTTTCAAAGACTTCGATGTCATCATTGACACTTCTACTGCGAGTATCGAGAACGTCACCGAACTCATTATCGAGCTGTACCAAAAGCACGCGAGCCATGAGCCTTACAATAAAATCTGGCTGTCGCCCCAACGTATTTTTCCGACCAACACCGCTGTGTTAGAATCAAAAAATATTTATCCCGAAAACAAATCAGCGGCTGATGCCGAAGCCGAACCGCCCATCCGATGCGTAATGTACGACCGTGAGTTTTACCTCTTCGATGGTCACCGACGGCTCAGTGCCGCAATCAAAGCTGAAATGCCCTTTGTTCCAGTTATTCTGATGGCAAAAGATAAGGAAATGATTAGTGACGAAATAGATGTAATTTCGTTCATCCAGAAAAATTTCGACAAAAAATACATCAACGAGTGGGAAACAGCACACGGCTTCAAATTCTTTCACTACCCCAACGATTCTGAGTAAGTAGAACGCCAAAAATGAAGCAACTAATTTCCCTTACGTTACCTCCCGAAATAGCTTTGGACGAACCTGAGTTGGCAAAGCATTTACACGAAAAGTACGCTTCGCCTTCTAACGAAAATTTCAATATTCGGGTACTCAAAACTTCTATTGACGCAAGAAAACAGAATATCAAGATAAACCTTGACGTTGAGTTAGCAATTGACGAAACCAACTCTCCGCTCTTTCAGTGTGAATTTGATTATCAGGACGTTAGCAACAAACCACAAGCCATCATTATCGGAGCCGGTCCAGCGGGAATGTTCGCTGCGTTGCGATTAGTCGAACTCGGAGTAAAACCCATTGTCTTAGAACGCGGAAAAGACGTTCGGGCAAGAAGGCGGGATTTGGCGGCAATCAATAAAGACCACATCGTAAACGCCGAATCAAATTACTGTTTTGGCGAAGGCGGAGCCGGAACGTACTCCGACGGAAAGCTTTATACCCGTTCCAAAAAACGGGGAGATATTCGGAGAGTTCTTGAACTATTGGTTCAAAACGGAGCGACAGAAAAAATCCTTTCAGACGCTCATCCGCATATTGGCACCAATAAACTTCCGCAAGTGGTGCAGGCCATTCGGGAGCAGATTCTCAAATTTGGCGGAGAAATCCATTTCGACACAAAGGTTACGGATTTCATCCTTGAAAACAACGAACTAAAAGGCGTCATCACCGAAGGCGGAAAAGAGCTAACAGGAATCGGCGTAATCCTCGCGACGGGACATTCCGCCCGTGATATTTTTGAACTACTGCACAAAAAAGGCATTCAAATCGAAGCAAAGCCTTTCGCCATGGGCGTTCGGATTGAACACCCGCAGGAGCTAATAAATGCCTGTCAATACCATCGTCCCGAACGCGGTTTACTTCCTCCGGCTTCGTATTCGTTAGTTTCCCAAACAAAATATAAAGGTATTCAGCGGGGCGTTTTTAGCTTTTGCATGTGTCCGGGCGGTTTCATTGTTCCGGCGGCAACTGCTCCGGGAGAATTAGTTGTGAACGGCATGTCGCCTTCCCGTAGAAATTCCAAATTTGCAAATTCAGGAATGGTCGTGGCAATTAACGAACCTGATTGGCAAACTTACAGAGGGGCGGGAGAACTCGCCGCACTCCGTTTACAAGAAGAAGTCGAAAAACGAGTTTGGGAAGCGGGGAATTTACACAGTGCGGAGCACTCACAGTTTTCACCCGCTCAACGAATCGGAGACTTTATCAATAGAAATGTTTCCAAAGAATTGAATGCCACTTCGTATCAACCGGGCTTAATTTCTGCTGACTTCTTTGATGTTTTACCAGACTTTATTGCTCATCCTTTACGTGAAGGTTTGATTCAATTTGGGAAACGAATGAAAGGTTACGCGTCTAATCAAGGGCAATTAATTGGCATTGAAAGTCGGACATCTTCACCCGTCAGAATTCCCCGAATCAAAGAAACGTTTGAACACGTGCAGACTAAACGCTTTTTCCCTTGCGGCGAAGGAGCAGGTTACGCAGGAGGGATTATGTCCGCCGCTATGGACGGCGAACGCTGTGCCGAAGCATTGGCGGGGATGTATTCGAGTTAATGTAAAAACGCTAAAATCTCTTCCAGAAACTCTTTAACACTGTAAACTGGATTATGATTTCCTGAAATAACTCATTGAAGTCCGCTATCAAAATAGTTCCGAAGAATGAAAAGGCAATATTCAGTTTTTTTAAGTCGATTTGAGAATTTGTCTGATGTAATTAAATAATTTTTGGAACACTATCTACGTTATGAATTTACAGAATTAATCATACCCGTCTTATGCAACGCATTTTAACCTTATTTCTCATCACTTGCGTCTTCGTTGGCATTTCTTCGTTCAATGTCGAAAATAATGCTACGCTTCCGGCTGATAAAATCGAATGGTTAACATTGGAAGAAGCATTTGCCCGTAATCAAAAAGCCCCTCGAAAAATATTAATTGATGTTTATACGGGATGGTGCGGCTGGTGCAAAGTGATGGATAAAAAGACGTTCACAAACCCTGAAGTGGTAAAATACGTAAACGAAACGTACTACGCTGTAAAACTCAACGCCGAGAGCCAAGAACCGATTATAGTCGGTGATACTAAATATGAATTTGACGCTCAACAGCGTTCCCATCAAGCAGCAATTGCTTTATTACAGGGAAAAATGAGTTACCCTACCATTGTATATTTAGATGAATCATTCAGTATGATTCAGCCCATTTCGGGTTATATGGAAGCTCCAAAATTTCATCAGGTAATCACTTTCTTGGGGGGAAATTACTACAAAAAACAACCGTTTGATCAATATGCTGCGGGTACTTATAAAGAAGTTTTCAAAGGAATACAGTTGTAAAATCTAAACCTTACCAAGATTCAATCTCTATAGTTGCTCCCCATCATCAATATAGCCTTACGATGGGAGAGAAATGAAAGAACCCTTCCGCATTATTGGATAGAACCATCAGCGAAAGGGTTAACTAAGTAGCGTGGGGATGAAATTATATCAATACATTGCCCGTCATTTCTTTCGGGATGTCTACGCCCATAATTTTCAGAATCGTTGGGGCAATATCACCGAGTTTTCCGTCTTTAGGTTTTCCTTCGTATTCATCATCAACTACAATAAATGGCACAAGATTTAGCGAGTGAGCTGTGTTGACAGATTTGTCGTCATTTAACATATAATCAGCATTTCCGTGATCAGCAATTACGAGCGAAGTATAGCCATTCATCAGACCATTTTCTACAATATCTTTCAGGCATTCATCCACGGCTTCAACGGCTTTTATTACGGCGTCGAAGTCTCCCGTATGACCTACCATATCAGGATTCGCGAAGTTCAAACAGATAAAGTCAACTTCCCCTTTTTCGAGTTCGGGTAAAACCATGCTTTTCAAATCATTTGCCGCCATTTCTGGTTTTAAATCGTACGTTGCCACTTCTTTAGGAGATGGTGCCATTAATCGACTTTCACCCATAAATTCGTCTTCACGTCCGCCAGAAAAGAAAAAAGTGACGTGCGGATATTTTTCCGTTTCTGCCGCTCGAATTTGCTTTTTCCCGGTAGCAGAAAGTACTTCTCCCAAGGTATTTACTAAGTTATCTTTTTCGTAGATTGGATGAACATTTTCAAAAGTCTTATCGTAATTCGTCATGGTCAAATACCGTAATTTCAACGCTTTCATTTCCTGCTCAGGAAAATCTTTTTGCGTTAACACTTCGGTAATTTCACGGCCACGGTCAGTGCGGAAGTTAAAGCATAATACGACATCGCCGTCTTCAATGACACCAACTGGTTTTTCGTTTTCCGTGACCACTATTGGCTTCAAAAATTCGTCCGTAATATCATTATCGTACGATTCCTGAATGGTAGACTGAATACCATCGGCGGCTACGTATTTCTCCCCTACTCCCTTCACCATAGCATCGTAAGCGAGACGCACCCGAGCCCAACGTTTGTCCCGATCCATGGCGTAATAACGCCCCGTTAGCGAAGCAATTTTCCCGCCTGTTTTACTTAAGTGTTGTTGTAAATTTTCGATAAACCCTTTACCACTTTTGGGATCACAATCGCGACCGTCCATAAAAGCGTGCACGAATACGTCTTTCACTCCGGCTTCCGAAGCGATGGAACAAAGTCCTTTCAGGTGGTCAATGTGCGAATGTACGCCACCGTCAGATACCAACCCAATAAAATGCACTTTTTTGCCATTGGTTTTAGCGTAATCAAAGGCTTCTGCCAAGACGAGTTCTTTAGCTAAATTACCGTTTTTAACGTTGACATTGATGCGTTCCAGTTCCTGATAAACTACCCGTCCGGCTCCAAGATTCATGTGTCCAACTTCTGAGTTGCCCATTTGTCCGTCTGGTAAACCAACCGCCGAACCACTAGCTTCTAATGTACTGTTTGGGTAATTTTCCATTAGGTAACGGAAGTAAGGAACGTCTGCGGCTCCAATGGCACTTCGCCACTCCTCGCCTTTTTTCGGAATTCCCCACCCATCAAGTATCACTAATATTACTTTGTCGTTCACGTTCGTTTTTGGTTTAAATGTCAAAGATGCAAGTTAAACAATTACCAATTATCAGTAAGCAATTATTAAGGAGCATTTGAAGGTTATTATTAGGATTTTTACCGTTTATAATCCTTGCCGTAAAATCAAACAAATCCAATTTATGATGATTTTAAGACTTAACAAGCTACTTTTAAGCTCCAAAAACTCAAAGTTGTATGTTCTATCGTAAAGTCTACGGTTCCGTTTGTGAACCAGTTTTTAACTATTCTTTCAAAAACTTGCTAATAGTTATTATGATTTTTCCGGTCATGATGTTTGCTCAGTATCCACCAATTACCGTCACGCTTGACTCTACTAAATTGCCCATCTTACTAATTGGCACAAACGGTCAGGTAATACAAAACGACCCGAAGATTACGGCTGACTTTAAAGTAATTTTCGATTCAACCAAAACTTATCAAAAAATAACTGGCCCAGCAAACGAATACAACGGTAAAATCGGCACCGAACTACGGGGAAATACTTCCCTGAACTTTCCTAAAAAATCCTTTTCCTTTGAAACTCGAAAAGATGACGGCTCGAACAACAACGTACCGATTTTGGGAATGCCAGAAGAGAACGATTGGATACTGATAGCAAATTATATGGATAAAACTTTAATCAAAAATGAGTTGATGTACTGGCTTTGGGGAAAAACCGGAACATATGCAGTTAGAACTCGGATGTGCGAAGTGATATTAAACAATACGTATGCTGGCGTTTATCTATTAACCGAAACAAGAACAAGGTGGATATAAATAAGCTAAAAAACGATGAAATAACGGGCGAAGACCTGACGGGAGGTTATATAGTCAGGCGGGATGCTCTCAAGAATACCGTTCCAGAAAATCACTGGCCTCCGCAATATTACAGCATCTACGAGCCATTTATTGTTGTTTACCCTGAATATGGCGACTTACAACCACAGCAATTTAATTACATAAAAGACTATATTCAATCTTTTGAAAATGCTTTGAACGGATCATCCTTCACAGATTCAAACATAGGATATCATAAATACATCGACGAACAAAATTTCGCAGATTACTGCTTGATTGAAGAATTTAGTTTGGACGCGGATGCGTACGATGGAAGCAGGTATTTCTATAAAGATAAAAATAGTAAACTGTACACCGGCCCAGTTTGGGATTTTGACGAAGCATTGGAAAATCACAGCGAATGTTACGTTACATCAAACTCGACAGGATGGCTCCGCGAAGAGAATAATTGTATTGCCAACAATACCATTCTTTGGTGGAAAAAGTTGGGCAAATATTGTACGTATTCTAACTTACTAAAAAATAGATATGCTGCTTTTCGTACTGAATTCCTGAATGCAACTACTATTTTTAATCATATCGACAGCCTGACCGCAATAAGCACCGATGCCGCATTGAGAAACCATACCGCTTGGGAACGCACCCCTGATTTCACGAACAAAATTACTAGTCTGAAAAACTGGATTTCCCAACGCCTTACTTGGATGGACGATAACCTGTATCAAATCACCAAGGCCATCCCAACGATAACAGCCTCGGCAACAACAGCAGATTACGGCTCTACCGTAAACCTGACAACCAAAGGATATCAAACGGGAGGAACACCCATTTGGAATTGGGGAAATGCCGATTTTTCTGGTGCGGTGAGCGGTAGCAACAACCAATTTCTAAAATCCAGTCTGATATGACCGTTTACGTTGCCTGTGATTACGATTACGGATACTTATCAGAACCGAGTAAAGCCTTGAATATGAAACTTGCCCTAAATAATGTTGGGTGTGCGTCTACGGTAAACCTTACAAGTTCTGTTGTGAATGATGGTTTTCCCAAGAAATATCAATCATCCGGAACGGTTATCATTCAAAGTAAAATAGACGCAGGAACCAAACTACTCCTTCAATCAAATAAAGAAGCAATTCTGAAACCAGGCTTTGAATCTGACGCCGCCACCATTTTCAAAGCTCAAATAAATCCGTGTAATTCGCAGTAATTTAAGCTTCTCATTCGTGCAAAATTCCCTTATCACCCATTAACGGTATTTCCGTGAAATGCTGCTCGTTAAGACTGTCCGGTACGAACAAGTATCGTTTATCAAATAGTTGGTTATTTATCCAGTAACTAATCCAATATTCATTGTTAAGATGAAAAATAGTGGGGTCAATCAACTCGACTGCTTTGTATTCATGAGGTTCGATTTCTTCTAAAGAATAGCGGAGCGTAGACGTTTTCTGCATCTCTCCCTCCTGTTTTCCAAAACCCGTTGAAGTCACCATAACATTCTTAATTGTTACTTCTCCGGTGTTTAACAGGTAGACGCTCCACGGTGATTTTAAATCACCGTCTTGAGGAATGATAGCTATGGAAACATTTTTTACCGACGGAAACGTAATATCTTTTTTCATTATTTTTAAATTTCGATTATCTTGCAAAGATACGAGAATACTAATTCTATCATTTATCATTCAACCAATCTATATAACATGTATTTGCAAGGGAAGTCGAAAAAAGAGTTAACCTACGATGCCATCGTGGTTGGCTCCGGGATGTCTGGCGGTATAGCTGCAAAGGAATTAACCGAGAAGGGATTAAAAGTATTAATGTTAGAGCGTGGCCGCCACGTTGAGCACATAGAAGGCTACGCAAACGCGTACAAAGACCCGTGGGATTTTCCGCACCGTGGTAATTTAACGTTGGCACGGAAAGAAGAGTACTATTCAGGAGCCCGAGCCGGATTTGCCCGTTCGGAAGATATACTCCCGCATTTTGTGAGCGATGTAAAATACCCTTTTGCTGAAAAACGACGCTTCGATTGGGTGAGAGGCTATCAGACAGGTGGACGCTCACTAACGTGGGGAAAACAATCTTACCGCTGGAACGAGCGGGACTTCTTTGCGAACCTTGAAGACGGACACGGAGTTGATTGGCCAATTCGGTACAGTGACTTAACTCCTTGGTACGATTACGTAGAACGTTTTGTGGGTATCAGCGGTCAAAAAGAAGGACTCGACGTGCTTCCAGATGGCGTTTTCCAACCACCAATGGAAATGAACTGCGTTGAAAAAGAAGTAAAAAAAAGGATAGAGAAAAGCTTTAAAGATCGGACTATGACGATTGGTCGGGCGGCTCATTTAACGGAGCCAACTGAAGAACAATTAGCGTTAGGTAGAGGAACGTGTCAATACCGTAACTTGTGCAAAAGAGGGTGTCCGTTCGGAGCGTATTACAGCACGAATAGCGGCTCATTACCCGCCGCTCAAAAAACGAATAATCTAACTCTTATCAATAATAAAATAGTTTACAGCGTAATTTTCGAAAAAGATACGGAAAAGGTTATCGGCGTAAAGGCGATTGACGAAGATTCAAAAGAAGAAATTGAATACTTCGGCAAACTCATTTTTCTAAACGCTTCCGCCATGAATACGGCGTGGATAATGATGCAATCTACTTCCTCCAAACATCCGAACGGATTAGGAAACAAAAGTGACCAATTAGGTCGCAATATCATGGACCATCACTTAGCCGTTGGAGCAAGCGGGCAATTTGAAGGATTCGAAGACCAATATTATTACGGGCGACGGCCAAATGGCATTTATATTCCACGATTTGCCAATTGGCAAAATGACAAGCGTGATTTCCTCCGAGGATTTGGTTATCAAGGTGGAGCTTCAAGGGACAAAGGAAACCATAAAGCAACAGGTGCTTCTTTTGGAGCAGAATTTAAAACTGCTATGACCGAACCCGGCTCGTGGAATATGGGACTGTGGGGCTTCGGGGAAACCCTTCCTGACCCGACTAACCGCATGACACTTTCAGAAACAAAGGACAGTTGGGGCCTTCCAATAATTGAATTTGATGCTGCCTGGGGACCAAACGAACGCAAAATGCGGGAAACTATCATGGCAGAAGCCGTATCAATGCTTGAAGCCGCCGGACTCAAAAACGTCAACGGAAATAACGATCAGGAGAAAAGCCCCGGCGTAGGAATTCACGAAATGGGAACGGCTCGCATGGGACGTGATCCAAAAACGTCGGTCTTGAATAAAAACAATCAGGTTTGGGGAGCAGAAAACGTCTTCGTCACCGACGGAGCCGCAATGGCTTCTTCTTCGTGCGTAAACCCATCTTTGACTTATATGGCATTAACCGCCCGTGCGGCAGATTTTGCGGTGAATGAGTTGAAGAAAATGAATTTGTAACTTTTTTGATGAAAGATTCGAGAAGTTATTCGTTGCCGACGGATAACTTCTTTTTTATCTAACTTCTTTTTCCCAGCCCAAATAAATATCCTGTATTGAAATAATCACGTCGATAGATTCTAACATAATCGAATCTTCAAGTGAGGTATAAGAGCGGTGTTTCCAGAAATTCCAGCCTTCAGCTTTATAGAAAACTTCGACCAAAACGTTTTCCTGCGAAATCAATACGTATTCCCGAAAGGACTTTATTTTCTGATACGCCTGAAACTTACCTTCACGGTCGTAAAGAGCCGTTGACGGAGACAAAACCTCTACGATAATTGTTGGATTTGTGATAGCTTGCGAGATAACTTAACTCGTTTCAATTTTTCCACAAACTACGGCAGCATCGGGATACGTAAAGCGAATATCCGAAACAGCTACTTTTATATCGCTATTAAACGTATTACACGATCTACCACTTTTTTTGATGGCATCTGTCAAAGCATAACCCACATTATTACCCAATAAACTATGAACCGGAGATTCTCCTGCCATGGCAAAAACTTCCCCAGCGTGATATTCGAGTTTTTCGAGAGACAATTCGTCCGTTTCGATATATTCCTCAATTGATACATTGAGTTTTTCTAAAGCATCTCCCATAATCTTGCGAATTGGTTTTTAACAAATGTGCATAAAATTTGTCCTTGTTTTAGAGACGTATTCAGTCTAATTTTGAGCGTTGAGCTACGCCTTATTTAAGAAAACCTTCCATGAAAATCCTCCACACCGCCGATTGGCACCTCGGAAAATCGCTGCATAAATATAGCCTCGAACCCGATAATCAGCTATTCCTAAATTGGTTAATTGAACTCATAAAAGAACGCAAAACCGACCTTTTACTCGTTTCGGGAGATATTTTTGATACGGCGAACCCCAAAAATTCGGCATTGGCGATGTATTATAATTTCTTAAAAGAACTTATTCCGTTAAAGTGTCGAGTAATTATCACGGGCGGAAACCACGATTCGCCTTCGTTATTAAATGCTCCCCGCGATATTTTAAATTTACTGAACATTTCAGTTGTGGGAACGGCTACCGAGAATATTGAAGATGAATTAATTATAGTAAAAGACGATTCAAATAAAACCATTTTACAAGTTGCGGCAGTTCCGTATTTACGAGACGCGGATATTCGTAAATCTGTAGCGGGGAATAGTTATGGTAATCAACTAAAGCAAATCAGTGAAGGAATCAAAACCCACTATGAAGTCTTGTCAGAAATTTTGATTCCAAATATTCCGAGTATCGCGATGGGGCATTTGTACGTTCAAGGTGCAAGTACGTCGGATAGCGAGCGGGAAGTACACACCATTGGTGGCGTAGCGGCTTTCACATCGGATAATTTCCCCGAAGCGTTTGATTACATCGCCCTTGGGCATATTCACAAGCCGCAACGTATCGCCGATTCTGACTTTACCCGGTATTCGGGTTCACCAATTTCGTTGAGCTTTAGCGAACGAAAAGATCAGAAATATGTCATTGAACTTACACTTGAAAATGCAAAGCTGAGTGTTCCTGAACTTATCGATATTCCAAAATTCAGAGAGTTAAAACGACTGAAAGGAACCGTAGATGAAGTATGGAAAGTACTTGAGGCTTATCAATCAAGTTTTCAACTGCCCACTTTAATGGAAGTTTTAGTGGAGGAAGAAGCCTATGACCCCAACCATACGCTACGCTTTAATTTGATGAATCAGGAATTTGAGAATCATGATTTCGCAATTGTGATTTCAAAACTGACGTACCAAAATAAAGTAACGGGTACAGCTCAGCTTTTCGCCATCGGCGAAAATGTCGCGTCGCTTTCACCAAAAGAGATTTTTCTCAAGCGTATCGAAGGTGACGAAATTGAAGCTAAAACCCGCCGTGAATTAGTCGAAGCTTTTGATGAACTACTTCGAGAAATTTCAGAAAATAGTTAATCAACACACTTAACTACTGTCAGGGTCTTGGACTGCTAACAAAGTAGATCAAAATTAATTTTGAAAAACGTTTTCGAAGCGTAAGTGCTTAACAGATTCACCCGAATCAGCCAATTCATTCAAAGAATCAATACCGATTTGTAGGTGCTTCTGCACGAAATTAGTCGTAATAACTTTATCGCTTTCTTCAGTTTTTACTCCTTCAGGTTGCATTGGATTATCTGAAACTAATAACAACGCTCCGTGCGGGATAGAATTAACAAAACCAACGATAAAAATCGTAGCTGTTTCCATGTCAATTCCTAACGCACGGATTTCCCGTAAATAGTCTTTAAACTTCTCGTCGTGTTCCCAAACCCGACGATTAGTAGTATAAACCGTACCCGTCCAGTAATCCATATTGTGCTTAATAATCATCTCCGAGACCGAACGTTGCAAACGGAAAGAGGGCAGTGCAGGAATTTCGGGCAGAGCGTAATCATTACTTGTTCCTTCTCCACGAATTGCGGCGATGGGCAAGATAAAATCACCGAGTTGCGTTACTTTCTTTAAGCCACCACATTTACCTAAAAACAACACGGCTTTCGGGTTAACTGCAGTCAATAAATCCATGATAGTAGCCGCCAGCGGGCTACCCATCCCGAAGTTTATAATGGTGATATTTCCGTGCGAAGATGTTTGCATCGACCGACCAATTCCCCGAACGGGAGCATCGTATTTGTCAGCAAACATTTGTACGTAATCGTAAAAATTTGTTAGCAGAATATAAGGCTTGAATTCATCTAACGGTGTTCCGGTGTAGCGTGGAAGCCAATTGTCCACGATTTCTTTTTTTGTCTTCATTCGTTTTTCTTTTGTAATTCAGTTTTTACCAGAAAATCCCTCCGGAGAGGGCAAACGATAAGAGCAATGAAGAGTTAGAAATCTGAGACGGTGTGAAACTTTGTTTCGGGAGAATTAAGTTATAATCATAATCATTCCGATTTCTTGGGGTTAACAACTGCCTTCCGTACTAATAAGTTCATTATCAAATGAAAATTAACAAACTTCCAACCATCAATCTGCCTACGTTCGAACATAAAATTACAGAAACTGACGGAAAGTCTTTAATTTTTGATATTATCCGTAAAAAAAATATTGTGTTGACTCCCGAAGAATGGGTGCGTCAGCACGTAATTCACTTATTGATTTCTCATTACAATTATTCACGAAGTTTGTTTCAGGTCGAAAAGGGAACAACGTACAATTCTCTCCAAAAACGCACGGATATTGTAGTGTATAACCGTGAAGGGAAACCGCATTTATTAGTAGAGTGCAAAGCTCCAGAAATCAAAATAAACCAATACGTTATTGAGCAAGCGAGCCGCTATAACAAAACCATTAATGCTCCATTTTTAGCCGTTACAAACGGTCTAAAAACGTTCTGCTTTTCGGTTGATTTTGAAACGGGAAAAGTTAAACAGATGCAAGATTTACCAAATATTTTGTAAGTTACTGTTAGTTGGTTTGAGTTCAAGCATAATATAACGTAAATGGATAAAGACTCAATTTTAGAAATAGCAAAAAAATACACTGACGCAATAAGAGTAGAAATGCCGTTTGAGAAAGCATTACTTTTTGGATTGATATTGCCATTATCTTTAAATATTTCGACAACTTAATTGAAAAACAAGTTGAGTTAATGAAAATTAAGCAGAATGTTGACAGTAGAATTGAGCCGCATCCCATCCGCTTGGCGGATTACAATGTAAGTAATCTGTTAGCGAGTGATATAGTGAACTACGGGTTGGAAGTATAAATACCCAAAAACACTAACATGAAATTCAGAAACAAGAACTTAGTTACTTTCATCGGACTATTCATCATTGCTGCAATATTGATGACTGCTGCTTTTGATGGTTTCACGTCCGGTCGGCAAGCATTTATTGCAGTATTTGTAATTTTCTGTACGCTCGTAATTGGTGTTTTGAATATGTTTATTGGGAGAAAAGAAGAGTCAGAGATTCAATAAAATGACTTCTTGATTTCGATTTTGTAGGATTTGGTCAGCTTCCTAGGGTATCCGTAAAAAGTTTGTAATAATCAGGCAGCGGCATATTCCACAAAACTTGAGCATGTTTATTCTCGCTAATAAAAATAGAATCTTGCGGCGAATTAAACCAGATAACTGTTGAGTCTTCAAAAAATAATTCTATTTCTTCTTGAAGTATCGTTTCTAAGTCATGCGTGAGCCGATTTTCTTTAAACTTAAAATTATACGCTTTCGTCGTTATATAATTTCGCTGTGCCGAATATATAGAGACAATATTTATGTTACCTTTAACTTTCTATCACTTTGAGCAACAGCAAATTGAACTACCAAAACGCTTAAAATCAGACCAATAACTAATACTATTTTTGCCTTTTTCATATCACTACAATATCATTCGCGTGAGCAACCACAAAGCCCTGAATTTTATCCCGCAACGGAATATCAGCGGACGAACAGCGGGTTCGGGCAACGGCGAAGGTTACGTTATTTTCGTCTTTTAATTCAATAATTTCGCCGCTTTCAAACTCGCCTTCGGACTTTAGTATTCCTACGGAGAGCAAACTATTTCGGTTCAGGACGGCTTTCTTAGCTCCGTTATCAACGGTGATATTTCCGGCGGTTAATCCGCCGCTTCCCAACCACTTATTTCGAGCGGAAAGATTTGCCGTTTGCGGCAAAAACGTACTTCCACTTTCACCATTTAACGCTTTTAGTAATCCTTCGGGTTGGTTCATACCGAAAATAATTACCCGAATCCCCATGCGGGTAGCGAGTTTTGTAAACGTCAGTTTTGACGCCATTCCGCCCGTTCCGAGCGAAGATTTAGAGGCATCGACCAACCCGAGAATTTCGTCGTTGATTTGATTCACTTCCCGAACAACTTCCTTTTTCTCGTTTAATAATCCACCTGATTGCGTGCAAATTAGCATCGTTTCTGCCCCAAAACCCGTGGCGATTAATGTTGCCAATTCATCGTTATCAGAAAATTTTAGTTCACGGTCGCTAACCACATCATTTTCGTTGGCGATGGGAATAATACCGTTTTTCCAGAGTTCGTCGTAGGTATTTTTGAGTTGTAAAAACTGCTCCCGATGGGCGAAGTGTTGCCGCTCGCAAAGGCTTTGGGCAACAAAAATACCGAACGCTCCGAAGTACTTCGCGTAAATAGCTAACAACAACGGATTCCCAACCGCCGCCGCCGCTTTGCGTTGATTGATATTCCCGTGGTAGTCTTTGATGAAGTGTTTCCCCGCTCCCACCGCTCCCGAAGAAATGATCACAATTCGGTATTTATCGTGTAATGTAGCGAGTTGCCGGGCAATTTCCAGAATAATACGTTCGTCGGGTTCACCATTTTGTTTGGTGATGGAAGCCGTTCCGAATTTTACAACGAGGATAGGTTTAGGCATTTTTGATTAATTAAAAATTGAGAATTAATAATTGAAAGTTCCGACAGCCAATCTCAAATCTCTTTCGGTAATTTCAATTCCCGAGCGTAGTATTCTGCAACGCCTCCGTGTACTTTTTCGAGCATCCGGTTAATATCCCGTTCAAATTCTATGCGGTAATCTTCGTGCAACTTATCAAGCTTTTTCAATATCATTTCCGCCCGTTTTGCTACGTACAAAGCAAGTTTATCAGCCCTGCTCGTGTAATTATTCATAAACTTGGGCTGATTATCAAAAAAGGAAAGCAGCAGGAATAATTGCAATTCCACTTCGCCATATTTATTGCGGGTTACTTTGAAGAAATGGTTTACAATTCCGCTCATATCTCGCATGTCCATCATCATCCAACCGGGCGTAGAATGCGTCATTCTTGAAACCGCAGCAATACGCTTTTTTATGTCGGTAACCCGCTCTTTTTGGTCAAAGTCATCTTCTAATAATTTGACCTGCATCTGCTCAACCAATATCTTATCTTTTGCGATTAAACGCAGTAATAATTTATCTTTTTCGGTCTGTGGTAAGTCAAGAATTGCATTTTCTAAGGGTTTATCTATATTTTTTGGCATATTTTTGTCGTTTAATCAATTACAAAGTTACTACTTGATAAGCTATTTTGTAGACAACCTTATTTTTTCACATAATTCACCCCTAATGAAACGCATTTTCATTGCACTTTTACTACTTCTGAATATTGCTCCCGCAATTGCTCAAAACCAGTATCATATTATACCGAAGCCCAAGCAGTTACAACCGCGATCAGGCAGTTTTATGATAACCGAAGAAACAAAAATTATCGTGCCCGCCAATGACATTGCACGTCTGAATATCGGTGATATGCTTTCTTATCAATTGTTAACCACAATGGGTAGGAAAATTGAGGTTTCGTCTGAAAATTCGGCAAATAGCATCTATTTCACCACCGTACCCAACTTACCCGAAGAAGCGTACGGTATTTCGGTAACTCCAAAACGAGTGTTGGTTTCGGCAAGTTCTGCGAAAGGACACTTTTACGGTCTTCAAACATTGATGCAGCTTTTACCAACCCAAATTTACAGTTCAACCCGTCAGGGTTCTGATGTAAAATGGGAGATTCCGGCTTGTACTATTTTTGACGAACCCCGCTATGAATACCGTGGCGGAATGCTCGACGTTGGTCGCCATTTCATGCCCGTGGCGTTCATAAAAAAGTATATCGATTTACTAGCGATGCACAAAATGAATAAGTTTCACTGGCACCTGACAGAAGATCAAGGCTGGAGAATTGAGATAAAAAAATATCCAAAACTGACCGAAATTGGTTCTAATCGAAAAGAGACCATGAAAGGGCATTACACCGATAATGCGTACGACGCTACGCCCTACGGCGGATTTTATACACAAGACGAAGTTCGTGAAATTGTGAAATATGCGGCGTCGAAGTACATCGAAGTCATTCCCGAAATTGAAATGCCCGGTCACGCTTTAGCGGCAATAACGGCTTATCCCGAATTAGGTTGTGGTGGAAAAACGTACGAGGTAGGGACTCGCTGGGGGGTTTACGAGGATATCTTTTGTCCAACGGAGAAGACATTTACATTTCTGGAAGATGTTTTAACTGAAGTGATAGATCTTTTCCCCGGACAATACATTCACATTGGTGGTGATGAAGCCCCAAAAACGGTTTGGGAGAACAGTAAATTCGTTCAGAAATTAAAGAAGGAACAAGACCTCAAAGACGAACACGAAGTACAGAGTTATTTCATCAAACGCATTGATAAATTTCTTACCTCAAAAGGTAAGAAGATGATTGGTTGGGATGAGATTTTGGAAGGCGGACTTTCACCAAATGCCATTATTATGTCTTGGCGGGGTGAAGAAGGCGGAATTGCTGCCGCAAAAGCTGGCCACTACGCCATCATGACTCCGACATCAAGCGTTTACCTTGATTATTATCAGGGTGATCCAGCAACTGAGCCGTTGGCAATTGGTGGTTTTCTACCGTTAGAAAACGTTTATAAATACAATCCAACGTCGGATAAATTCCCTGAGGATGCACAGAAATACGTTTTAGGAACGCAGGCTAATTTATGGACGGAATATGTAAAAACGCCCGAAAAAGCCGAGTATATGTTATTCCCCCGCCTGACCGCAGTTGCTGAAATTGCCTGGACTCCAAACGAGTTAAAGAACTACGACGATTTCACAAATCGTTTAGAAACCCACTTTGAACGCCTGAGGAATAAAGCCGTAAATTATGCCAAAACGTATTATAATGTAGATTTCAAAACCGGCGTTTTAACCCGCGGACAACCCGTGATTATGCTCAGCACCGCCGATAAAGAAGCTACCGTTCGGTACACGAGTGATGGTTCGCAGCCAAACGAGAAATCGTTAACTTACAAAGAGGGAGGAATTCTGCTAACCGAAGATGCTACGATAACTACCGCAGCTTATGGTCAAGACGGAAAACAATTGGGCAATGCCGTTTCTAAGTTTTTCAATATCTCAAAATCAACCGGGCGGCCTTACACATTAACTGAGCAACCGCAAGGTTACACTGGCGGCGAAACGTACGCTCTTTCCAACGGCATAAAAGGCATTGCGGGAAATACTTCTACGTGGGTCGGTTTTAACGGAAAAGATATGAACGCTACCTTCGATTTCGGACGTTCAAATAATTTCCGAAACGTGACTTTAGCTTTTTACAACGCTCCAGACTTGTGGATTGTATCACCAAAGTCCGTAGAGGTTTTTGTCTCAGAAGATGGAAAAACATTTAAGAGCGTAAAGCAACTTGAGGTAACTCCAATAATGTCAAAAGAGGTTTCGGTTCGTCAGGTAAGCCTTAATTTGCCCGCCAACGTTAACGGACGTTACATTAAGGTAGTTGCGAAGAACTTTGGGGACTTACCAAAAAACAGCCCAGGAAATGGTAACCCCGCTTGGTTATTTGTGGACGAAATTGGAATTGAATAAAACTCCATCTAATACTCTTTACGCAAAAGCCCCATGATTATAAATCGTGGGGCTTTGTATTGCAAAATCCCTCCTTTAAGGAAGAATTAAAGGAAATCGCTGGGCAGAAGTCTCACGCAAGTAGCTCACTCTTCCAACTGCCTTCTGTACATCTGAATTGTATTTTCCAATCCTAAATACAACGCATCGCAAACTAACGCGTGACCAATAGAAACTTCCAGTAAATGCGGAATGTATTCTTTGAAATACTTTAGGTTATCAAGGCTCAAATCATGTCCGGCGTTGATTCCTAACCCAAGTTTTACGGCGAGCTTTGCGGTTCTTGCGTAGTCTTCAATTGCTTTTTGCGGATTACTTGGGTAATCACGGGCGTAGGCTTCGGTGTAAAGTTCGATGCGGTCGGTTCCGGTTTCTACGGCTCCTTCCACCATTTCTTCAATTGGGTCAACAAAAATTGACACCCGAATTCCGGCTTCTTTGAACATTGATACAAGGTCTTTCAATTGCTCTTTGTGCGTAACGGTATCCCAACCTGCGTTTGAAGTGAGGGCGTTCAACGCATCTGGCACGAGCGTAACTTGCGTCGGTTTATTAGCAAGTACTAACTCAATGAATTTCTTCTCGGTCGGGTTTCCTTCAATGTTAAATTCTGTTTTCACGACTTTTTTTAAATCGTATACATCCTGATACGTAATGTGTCGCTCGTCAGGACGAGGGTGTACCGTAATTCCCTGAGCACCGAAGCGTTCGGCGTCTTTAGCAACGTTTACAACATTGGGCATATCGCTGCCCCGTGAATTACGAAGCGTGGCTATTTTATTAATATTTACTGATAATTTTGTCACGTCTTTTTTAATTTGTGAATGTTTAAATTAGTCAATCGGCGGTTCTACGTTCTCCTAAAAATTACGTTTCTACGAGCATCGTTTTGATTCCCTCTATTTCTCCATCCGAATTATTCCCGAATAAATAAACGTCAATCTCAACTTCTCCTACCCGAAAACCCTGCACATTTTCCAAATGTTCAAAAAGCGTGTTTTTTAATTTTTCAAACTGCTTAGTTTTGGCGATTTGTTCTTCGCCGTACCAATCATTGATTTCAGTTACGCTGTTCCAAAACTGTTCAATATCTAACGGCTCAATAATGATATCTTCTGCAAGTTTCAGTAACGTTCTAAAGTCATTCTCAATAATAGGTAGACTGTGGTTTTCTTCTGTAGAAAAGACCACAATTGGTTCATCTGATTCACTCGGATAATACAGATCAGTAAGTAATTCGGGTAAAATATTTTTGAGCAACATTTCTGGTTGTTTTTTGGACATATTTAAATTTAGGAATTTAAGAAATTCGCACATAAAAATAAGTAATTTACCGTAAATTTAAGATAATAAACTACGTATGAAATACTCAATTGCACTTTTCCTCTGCTTCACAGCTTTATTCGCTTGCCGAAAAGTTGATATAAATCAAGACCGCAGCGAGCGGTTTCCCACTCCGATTGATACGCAAACGCTGCCCGTTCAATTGCAGGTACGCAAGGTGTGGCAGGCAACGGAGAATGTTGCGTTTTCTAACACGTTTGATGGTGCCAGATTAAACGGCGTTACCGTTTTGAATGATTCCACCTTTCAACTTACCATTTCCCCCGAAAACTTTCCAATCAACCCCAGCCCATGGTACAGTTTTAAAGTTTGGGAGAAAACGCCAAAACGCATTTTTCTGAATTTCACTTACGAAAACGGCAAACACCGCTACGCTCCAAAATTAAGCACGGATGGCGGTATCAATTGGATTACCGCCAGCGGCTTCAATAAAGATAAAACGCAACTAACTGTTGAACCTTTTAAGGACACTTTATACGTTTCTGCTCAGGAGTTATTCACCAAAAAGCAACTGAACGAATGGGCAAATTCACTTCCAAACGTGAAGCAGTCTTCAGTGGGTACAACACCTTTGAAAAACGAAATAAAACTTATTGAGTTAAATCCTACAACAGAAGCTAAAGATGTGATTGTTTTCTTTTCCCGCCAGCATCCGCCGGAAGTAACGGGACAGTTTGCGTTGAATAGTTACGTTGAAACTTTGATGGAAGAAAACCCGCAAACGACGGCTTTCATGAAAAACTACCGAGTACTCGTGTTCCCAATGCTCAACCCCGACGGCGTGCAGGAAGGACACTGGCGACATAACACGGGCGGTGTGGATTTGAACCGCGACTGGGACGTTTACAATCAACCCGAAACTCGGCAGATTGCCGAATATCTAGTCGATAAAGTAAAGCAAAACGATTGGCGAGTCGTATTGGGTATTGACTTTCACTCCACTTACGAAGATGTGTATTACACCAATTTAAGTGACGTAACCAGCCATCTACCAAAATTTACGGATATATGGCTAAGATTAATTCAGGAAAGAATCCCAAACTACGTACCAAAAATTTCACCTTCTAACGTAGGGCAACCGGTTTCAAAAGGTTGGTTTTACGTGCAGTTTGGGGCGGTTGGAATCACTTATGAAATAGGCGATGATACCGACCGAGATTTCATCAAGAAAAAGAGTGAAGTTGCCGCTAAAGCGATGATGGAAATTTTGGCAAATAATTAACCTATAAAAACCTAAAAATACATTGAGACGGTATAACGATAGAAAGACGAAGCAATTGTGAAGGGTAAATCCCGTCGGAATCGTATTATTTCCATAAAATATCACCCGTTCCAAGTTTGGGCTGGCTTATAACCTTTCTACTCTACCATAATTTGCCACCTGCCAAAAACGTAGTGAACCACTAAACAGTCGCTTGAGAAATAAATCTACTTTCAACTAATCGGCTATTTTTATTATTTCGGTTGTAAAATTCCATGAAAGTAATAAACTAAAAACCAATGCTTGATAAAATAATCCAAAGAGAATTTGGTATCGAACCAGTCGAGATTAAAGAACTTGACGGGTACGACAACAAGAACTATAAAGTCTCAACCGCTGATGCCGTTTATATTTTTAAAACGTATCAATTTTCCCGTGAGCAGTTAGACTTGATAAAAGCCGAAAACGACCTACTAATGTACCTAAAAGCAGTGGGTCAAAACGGCATTCCTGAGCCTATTTCATTTACTGATAATTCATACGAGAGAGTTGTAACAGTTAAAAATAATATGTTAATTATCAGGATGCTATCTTTTCTGAAAGGCAACTTCATTGGAGAAGCAACATTTACAACCGAGTTAGCCGCCTCGTTAGGAAGATTCTTAGCAGAACTGGATTCGAAATTGATTAACTATACCAACTATGTCCTCAAAAGCCGGCAACACGATTGGGATTTACAATACGCCTTACGCAACCGTGAATACCTTTCGGCAATTGAAAATACGAACAATCGAAGTGTTGTGGAGTACTTCTTTCTGCAATTTGAGGAAATCGTTGTTCCAGCACTACCGAGTCTCCGAAAATCCATCATTCACAACGACGCAAACGAATGGAATTTACTTACCGAAGATAACAAAATAAGTGGCATCATTGACTTCGGAGATGTGGCATATACACCGCTGATAAATGAACTGGCAATAGCCATTACTTACGCTTGTTACAACAAAGAAAGCTCGACCGAATTTGCGTTGTCCCTTCTAAAAGCTTACCACGACATTTCACCCCTTCAAGAACAAGAAATTAACATCTTATATTATTTAATTGCCGCCCGACTCTGCGTCAGTGTGTGTAATTCAGCTCGGGCAAAACAGGTTAATCCAGAAAATACTTACGTCACAATCAGCGAGCAATACGCCTGGAAATTTTTGCACCATTTATTAACTATAAACCCAATTGGTTTTGAAAATAAGGTTCGAGCGGAATTAGGCTTTGAGGTTAATAAACCCGAACCTTTTGATTTACTCATGGCAACGCGGCTCAAGCACCTAAGTGCAATTATTTCGGTTAGTTATGAGCACCCGCTCTACGTAAAAAAGGCGGCGTTTCAGTACATGTACGATGCTTACGGTAATACAATCCTAGACGCTTACAACAATATCCCGCACGTCGGGCATTCGCACCCAAAAGTTGTTCGAGCGGGACAAAGACAACTTGCTAAGCTCAATACAAATACCCGTTACATTTACAATTCTCTCGGAAGATACGCCGAAAAGTTACTCGCTAAATTCCCCGAATCTCTTAATAAAGTATTCTTCGTAAACTCAGGAAGCGAAGCTAGCGACCTCGCCATTCGGATTGCACGAAAACACACCGGATTTTCGAAACTGATGGTCGTGGAACACGGATACCACGGACATACGCAAGCCGGAATTGACATAAGCGATTATAAGTTTAACAACCCGAAAGGACAAGGACAAAAATCATTTATTTCAAAAGCTCCCATTCCTGATACCTATCGGGGGAAGTTTAAAAACGACGACGGAACCGCGGGTGCAGCTTACGCCAAGAATGCCGTTCAGCAACTCGCAAAATCTGACGAACCAATCGCGGCTTTCATTGCCGAACCAATCATAGGTTGCGGCGGACAAGTACCTTTAGCAAAAGGCTATTTACCTCCGCTCTATCAAGCTATCAGGCAGCAAGGCGGTGTTTGTATCAGCGATGAAGTCCAAACGGGTTTTGGCAGATTAGGCGATGTTTTTTGGGGTTTTGAAACTCAAGAGGTAATCCCTGATCTTGTCATCATAGGCAAGCCAATGGGTAACGGGCACCCGATGGGAGCAGTTATTACAACAACAGAAATTGCGGCGTCTTTTGAAACTGGCGTTGAGTTTTTTAGCTCGTTTGGCGGGAATCCCGTTTCCTGCGAAATCGGCCTAACAGTTTTGGATATTATTGAGGAGCAGCACCTCCAAGCTAACGCCAAAGACGTTGGCGATTACTACAAATCATTATTCCTCGAATTAAAAGAGCGATTTGACTGCATCGGTGATGTACGAGGTTCAGGTTTATTTTTGGGAGTGGAAATTGTAAAATCAGGAACGCAAGAGCCAGACGCAGCGTTGGCAAAATACATCAAAAATGAACTCAGAAACCGCCATATCCTTATCAGTACCGACGGACCGCACGACAGCGTTTTAAAAACAAAACCACCGCTTATTTTCACTAAAGAAAACGCCAAAACTGTGGTGGATACGGTTGAAGCAGTTTTAAGGGTTGATAACAAAAAAGCAACACTCAATTGAGCATTGCTTCCATGTTTCAAGTATTAGGTTAAGGTTATCTGTTTACCTGAGTAGCGGCAAAAATACCCGGATCTTGCGGAGCATTTGGGTTAGTGCCTAGTTCTACCTGACTCACAATAAAACGTTGCGGGTATTGCAATATCGTTGCCGAGTTAAACGGCGGCTTTACAGCAATAGCATTATCAGACTTCAGTAATCTTCTTAAATCATCAAAAGGCATAAGCGTGGTAAATCCAGTCACGTAGCGTTCCAGAACAATCTCACGTAATAATGCACGGTCTGAAGTAGCACCACTTTGGTTTAATAATCCACCATTTTCAAAATCTGCAGATGTGTACGCTTCGTATTTTGAGGCATCCGTTTCAGCTAATTTCTTAAAGGCATCACCAGAAGCTAAGTACGAACGCAATTTGTTCAGGTTAGCAAGTGCTTCCGTTGGTTTGCTTAAACGAGCGTTAGATTCAGCCAAGTGAAGCAATGTCTCTTCGTAAGTTGCGATCGGCATTTGCTGATCCGCAGCCGCAATTCCCTTGTTACGGTTGGCACTATTTCCGTCAAAATTGTAGAAGTTAAAACGGGCTTTTTCGTCAGTTTTGGCATTATTTTTTGCCCCTTTCAACAAAGATTCTAAGTACGATCCCGGAAATACCCAATATCCGCCGCGTTCGTTAATCATTTTGTAGTTAGTATTCAGGCTACCATTTCCAATATTTGGTGGCGTAAAATACACAGATTCTGCACCCGAGCTGATTCCCTGAAGAGCCGCAGCGTTTGCTTTGTCATACTCACGGGTATTCATATAATACCGTGCTTTCAACGTGTAGGCCATTTTCAACCAACGCTTAGGATCTCCGTTTAGATACAAATCTTCAGAAATTGCTCCGCTTGTGGCACTTCCCAGCTCACTAATTGCTTGGTCTAACAAGGTTTGAACCTGGTTAAATGCATCAAGTTGTGAATCAAACTTAGGCGTTGTAATTGACGGATCTGAAACTTGTGAATAAGGCACATCACCAAATAAACTGGCAATAGTACCCACGGTATTTGCTTCCAATACTTTAGTAATACCCGAGATCTGAGCGGCGTTTGGCTGACTTGCAGTCTGCTCACGAATTGTGCGGGATTGCTTTACTACACCTTGGTAGGCGTTCTGCCAGATACCATCTGTTTCTTCAGCAGAGAGGTTGTATTGATAAATGCTTCTATAAAGCAAGTCAGCCCCTACTGTTTGCCCGCTCCACATGCCACTAATACGTGTGATATGACCAAGCTGAACCGAAACGTTGGCAAGTTCCGCTCCCTTTAGAAGCAAAACGCCAGCATCAAAGTTATCTGATGAAATTTCGTTGGGGTTATCATTAATTCCCTCAACTAATTTCTCACAGCCCACAGTTGTAGTCAACAGTATGGCTGATAAAAATAGGTATGTTATTTTTTTCATCTGTTTGATATTTTAACATCAGCCTTTACTCTTTTTCCCGTAAGTGCAGGTAAAAAGAGTAAAGGTTGAGGAAGTTTTAATAATTGATTTTGATTGAGAATACGAATGAACGGGTACTTGGATTAGTAAAGTATTCGATACCAAAACCGTTGTCCACACCACTCTGATTCACTTCAGGATCAATACCTTTAATGTCTGTCCAGAGGAAAAGATTACGACCAATAAGTGAAATATCAACCGAGCTAAGTTTCGTTTTTTCTCTGAATTTTGCACCACCAATGCTGTATCCTAAAGATAGCTCCCGCAGACGCGTCCAGCTACCATCAGCAACTGAGAATTCGTTGATAGCCGATCCACCGAATCCACCACCAAGTGTAGTGTACCAGCTTTGGTCAAGTAATACATCACCACCACCGAAGTTGTCAATATTACCACGTACCGTAGATCCAGCCGGAATAACATTACCTCGTGAATTCTTCAAATCTTTACTTAGCGTTACTTCGCCTTCTGTATCATTATACGTACCGAAACTGTTTAACACAAAACGAGTACGCTCGGCAAAAGCTCCGCCCTGATAGGTTTCAAACAAAATGTTAGCGTTGAAACGCTTGTAGTTCACACGCATACCTAAGCCGCCTCTCCATTTTGGGTTTGGGTCTCCGATAATCGCCTGCTCAGGGGCAAGGGTCGGGAAGCCGTTCTCATCCAAAGCTAATGAGCCGTCAGCGTTACGAGCAGCTGCACTACCAAATAAAACACCAAGTGGCTGCCCTACGATAGCGTTTGAAGTAATTGACTGACTTGATAACGGAACTCGGTTAACGCCCGCTAAATCTAAGACTTTGTTGCGGTTGTTATTAAAGTTTCCGTAAACATCTACACCAAAGTCATTCTTCTGAAATACTTTATAATTTAAGTCAATTTCCAAACCTTTGTTTTCCATACGTCCGGCGTTAGCGTAACGTGAAAGGTAACCAGATGTGGGAGCTAAACTTACGTTAAGCAAAATATCACGAATTTCGTTCTGGTAATACGTTGCTCCAATAGTCAGTTTATTGTTGAAGAAACGCAGGTCTGTACCAATCTCAAATTCAGTCTTAATCTCAGGTCTCAGGTTTGAATTTCCCTGATCATCGTTCAGGCGAAAACCTCCGCCAAACTCATTAATATCAAGAGCATCATCATACGTACTATAAGAAAATGTCTCATACGTAGTTCCAAAACGGTACGGGTTAGGCTGCACACCTACTTGACCGAAAGAGAAACGTAGCTTACCAAATGAAAGTAGGTTACCCTTAGATTTCATTAGGTTCGTAAACTGCCACGCCGCATCAAATGAGGGGTAAAAGTAAGAACCATTAATTGTGGAAGCTGCTTCTTGCGTTCCTGAAAAGTTAAGGAATAACTGATCCAGAACATCAAAAGACACCACAGAGTAAGCACGGTTTGACCGCACATGACGGTAGCTATTTGAAACTTCAAACGGAGCAACGCCATTAGTAAATGTCTGTAGATTACTACCTACTAAAAAATTCTGCGTAGCAGCGTAAAGTACTTGACGCTGACGGTCGTTAATATTATAACCTACGAGAATGTTCATACCAATCTTATCAGGAACAAGATTTGAGAAATCCATTCGGGCGATGGCGTCAACGTTAACTTCGGTTGAAGTAAAGTCTTCGTTATCCAAACGACCATTGGTGTAACTTGCCGAACCGATTGGTGAAAAGTAAACGCGTTTGTCAACGTACGAATCAACACCGCCACGGAAATCTAACTGCAACCAACTAATTGGGTTGATATTCAGGTTCGTGTTGGCACTAAAGCGGTTTACCTTGGTAGTTGCTTCCTGCTCATCTGTTGTCCAGAATGGGTTGTTATAAATAGGGTTAACATTATTTCCTAAATAACGGCGGTAGCTTCGTTGACGATCAAGAGATGCCACACCACTGTTATTGAAATACGTTCCACGGTACGGATTTATGTTAAAATCAGGCGGATTACGCAATAAACCCAGATAGAGACCAGCTGTGTTAGAGCTCTGCTGAATACGGTTACCGTTTGACTGAATATAGTTTGCCTTAGTAGTCAGGTTTACTTTGTCATTAAAGAACGTTTGATTATTGAAACGTAATGAAAAGCGCTCTAAAGAAGAGTTTCTGATAATTCCTTCCTGATCCAAGTAACCTACACTGAAGAAGTTGGTAGTTTTACCACTACCTCCCGATATTGTAAGTGTATTATCTGTAAAATTTCCTCTTTGGAAAACTTGATTAAAGTTTTGATCCACAAATTCCTCGCGCGAGTTCTTATTTGTAATCGGGTAAATCTGTACCCCGTTGTTTCCTACAAAATATTCTCCAGTAGTTCTCACACCGTCTGCTCCACCCGCTCTTTCAGATATTTTATCTCCCCATGACTGAGAAGATGTTGGGCTGTATTTTCCGTTTGAACCCTGGCCCCATGTGGTTTGGAGTGGGTGCTTGCGGTTAATTTCATCCATCGAATACGTAGACGAAAACGAAACCTTCATTTTCTGATTTAACTTTCCTTGCTTAGTTGTAATAACTAAAACGCCGTTTGCCGCACGCGAACCCCAAAGAGCCGCCGCCGAAGCACCTTTCAATATCTGTAGAGATTCGATATCTTCTGGATTTAGGTCGTTCAAACGCGATTGCTGTGATGTACCACCGCTGCTCGAACTTCCGCTACCATACAGGTTATCGTTACTAATAGGTACACCATCCACAATAATCAAAGGCTGTGACGACCCACCAATGGTGTTTGCACCACGAATCTGAATGTTTGTTCCTGCTCCTGGATCACCGTTTGCACGGGCAATTTTTACACCCGAAGCTTTACCAGCAAGGCTGTTTAGTATAGATGCTTCACCAGATGACTTTACTGCCTTCGATGAAACTACCGCCGACGTTGAGCCAGAGCGATCACGCAAGCCTTTAAAACCAAGGGCGTTTACTACTACTTCTTCCAAAAGTTCGGATTCGGTAATAAGCATTACATTAATCATAGATTGGTTGCCAACTATTTCCGTCACGGTTTTATAACCAATAAAACTAAACGTGATAGAGCTTGTAGCTGTAGGAATCTGTAAACTGTACTTTCCCATGGCATCGGTGGTTGTTCCGACGGTAGTTCCGGGTACGGCTACGGTAACTCCAGGGAGTCCATCACCGCTCTCATCACTAACGGTTCCTTTCATTAGCTGTTGGGCAGAAACTCCCAGCGTAGTAATAAAGGATACCACAAAACAGAGTAGTAGTCTTTTCATAGTAAATCTAATTAGGTATTATGTATAATTGGTAAAAACGCCACAAATTTAAATCCATATTTAATATTTCCAACTTATTTGGAACAAAAGAATCGTCAAATATTGATAGAAAAAAGGGCAAAATATTCGCAAAAAACATCTAAAGCATTGCTTACAGGTTAAAAAAAGCTTGAAGAACTGCCTAAAGCTTGAGGTATGAATAGTTTATAAAAATTTTTAATAAAAGCTGTAGCCTGAGAAAAAACACTACATTTGAAGCCAAAAAATACTATTCTGAAAATGAAATATTTATTAATTCTTATAGTCTGTAGTTTGATATTCTGGAAGCGTACGGCTTCCGCTCAGACCCTAAGTCTTGAAGAAATCCAACAAAAAAGCAAGGAGAAGTTACCCGAAGCACTGAATACCTTTCAGGAATTTCTGGCGATGCCAAACGACGGTCATTTCCCTGAACAAATAGCGACTAATCTTGCGTGGTGCAACCGCAAATTTACTTCCATTGGTTTCAAGACTCAAAAGATAGTATCAAATGGTGTTCCGCATTTATACGCCGAGAAAATAGTTGACGAAAAAAAGAAAAATATCCTGTTCTATTTACAGATAGACGGACAGCCGGTTGACTCCACAAAGTGGAATCAGGAGAACCCGTTCATGGCAACAGCTAAAGACGAACAAGGAAATATTACTTCTTGGGATAAACTCGGAAACTCACCAGACGAAAATCTGAAGATTTACGCCCGTTCCGCCTCTGATTCTAAAGGCCCAGCTACCTGCTTTATATCTGCGTTGGAGCTTATGAACGAAATGAAACTTTCTTCTGACTTCAACATTAAAGTCATCATGGATTTTCAGGAAGAAATGAGTTCGCCAACCATCGCTGATTTGGTAAATGACAACCGAGAATTGCTCGACGCCGACTACCTTTTAATTATGGACGGCACCCGACACATTTCTAACCTACCAACGCTGACTTTTGGGGCAAGAGGCATTGCTACAATTACGCTGACCGTATTCGGAGCGAAAGAAGATTTACACAGCGGGCAGTACGGAAACTACGCTCCGAATCCAGCATTTAAACTTGCCCGATTATTAGCAACAATGAAAGACGACGAAGGGCGGGTATTAATTGATGGGTATTACGACGGTATCGAGATTTCGGAAGCTGACAAAGTGTATTTCGATAAAATACCTGAAGACATGAACGAATTAAATAAGCGTCTTGGCATTGCAAAATCAGAAGCCGTTGCCGAAGGTTATCAGGCAACCATGCAGTACCCGAGCTTAAATATTCGGGGAATGGGTGCTGGCTGGATTGGGAAAGGAGTCCGGACGCTAATACCTGCAACCGCGACGGCGGAAATCGACCTACGGCTCGTTCCAGAAACCAAAGGTGACCGCATGATTGAATTAGTAAAAACGCACTTGCAGAAACAAGGAGCTTATTTGGTGGATGCTCCGCCAACCGACGAAGAAAGAGCTACGTATTCGACCATCGTCTATTTCAAAGCAAAAACGGGTTCAAAACCATTCCGGACGGAGATAAATTCTGAGATTGGAGATTGGCTTGGTTACGCAATGGACCGGGCAACGGGAGAGAATAATTACGTCAAAATTCGGGCAACGGGCGGTTCACAGCCCATGGCGTCCTTCATCGAAACCCTTGACGTTCCCGCCGTTTCAATCCGCATTCCAAATCCCGATAATAATATCCACGCCCCCAACGAAAATATCCGCGTCGGGAATTTCCGAGAAGGAATTCAAATGTGTTTGGGAATTTTAACAGAACCTCTGAAGTGAGCGGATGTGAGTAGATTAGATTTAACGGGTATCAGCTCCTAATCATAGGTAAACTCTGAATCTTATGAGTAGCTTTGAATTGTAAAGAAAAAAGTCAATGTACACCAGCCTTCGTAAAAAAACGAACGATATTTTAGAAATAAAATTTAGTCACAAGCGGGGGTTCAGCTTCTACTTTAACTTAGCACTTTCGTTACTCATATTTCTGAATACCTTAGCGATAATTGTACACACTTTACCTGAAGTAAAAGCATCGTATGGTTACGCTTTTCGCCAGTTTGAAGTATTTTCTGTGGTAATATTTTCCATAGAATACCTGCTTCGGGTTTGGTCTTGCATAGAACGTCCCGAGTACAAACATCCATTTTTAGGAAGGCTGAAGTTTATCTTTTCTCCATGGGGAATCATTGACTTCCTCGCTATATTTCCGTTCTACGCGTCACTGTTAGCTCTCGACTTGAGTTTTATCCGCACCCTAAGATTATTACGTATTGTACGGCTGTTTAGGTTTAGCAGGTATTTCAAAGCGTTACGAGTTATTCAAACGGTGGTTCAGGATAAAAAAGAGGAACTTGTTCTCAGCTTTTCCTTCATCTTATTTCTACTACTTATTACTTCGAGCATCGTTTTTTATATCGAAAATCCCGCCCAGCCAGACGTCTACCGAAGTATTCCCGACTCATTGTGGTGGGGCGTAAACGCCATGACCACCGTGGGTTACGGAGATATGCACCCCATTACACCCCTCGGAAAGCTGTTCGGCGGACTCTTAGCCATTGCCGGAGTAGCTTTCTTTGCTCTGCCAACGGGTATCTTAGCCTCCGGCTTTGCAGAGTTAATTCGGAAAGGAAAAGCTCATAAAATAGTAACCTGCCCGCACTGCAAAAAAGACTTTAAGTTGACGAAAAAGCACGGACACTAAAAAGTTTGTGAGCATTTCTGGTTCATTACCTTTGTCAGCAACTCGCATCTACATACTTTTAACTACTTATTCAACCTCAATACTTTCAAAATGAACACATTTATCAAGATATTTTTATTCGTAAACAGCCTGCTATTCATTACGTGCAATGCACAACAAAAAAGCGAAGATGCTCCAAAACTCAGAGCCCTGATTATTGACGGACAAAGCAACCACGGCATCTGGCCAAAAACCACCGCCATGATGAAAGATTACCTCGAAGAAACGGGAATATTTACCGTGGATATTGAACGGACGAAATACCTGTGGCTCGGACCGCACAGCCAAATGGATAGCTTAGAATTAGCCGCCAATCATGAGAAATACAAGCTGAACGATAAAGAATATGAATCGCTTGCGAAACCGAAAGCCGACCCCAATTTCACTCCGAACTTCGCAGATTATGATGTAATCGTAAACAACTTCGGTTGGCAAACCGCCGACTGGCCAGAAAGTACAAAAAAAGCATTTGAAGAATATATGGCAAACGGCGGCGGAATGGTCACTATTCACGCCGCAGATAATGCTTTCGGGCGGTGGGATGCTTACAACAAAATGATTGGACTCGGAGCTTGGGGTGACCGCACCATAGAAAGTGGTCCGTACGTTTACTACTCTAAAGGTGACGAAAAACTTACCCGCGATACCACCGACGGATCTTGCGGAAGTCACGGAGCACAGCATGAAGCGTTGTTGACAGTCCGCACGCCCGAACACCCGGTTGTAAAAGGAATGCCCGCCCAATGGCTACACACCAATGATGAAGTGTACGAAAGACTGCGAGGTCCAGCTAAAAACATGACTATTCTGGCAACGGCGTATTCTGGCGTCAATGAAGAAGCGAAGAAATCAGGAAGAACCGACCGCCATGAGCCGATGCTGATGGTAATTAACTACAAAAAAGGGAGAATTTTTCATATTACCCTCGGTCATTCAGACGTATCCATGGAATGTATCGGACTCAAAACAGCCTTTGAGCGGGGCACCGAATGGGCAGCCACTGAAGCGGTTACTCAAAAGATTCCTGCTAACTTTCCGGGTGTTGAGAAAGTTAGTAAGATTGAATGGGAATGAAGTTTTATAACTTTAGAATTTGTCGTGAACTAACTTATTGATGTCACAAATTTACTACAACGTCAGTTTCAATATCATTCAAATATTTTCAACCTACTCAGTTATCCAACTTACTTGTTAATTATTACTACAAAAAAATAATAACAATGATTAGATTACATGATTTAGATGAATTACTGTTACAGTTAAGAAACGAGTCTTCCAAGACTTACATTTTAGAAGGAGTCAGGGCTTATAAAGTAGGTGCAAATCGGGCAGCAATTATATCAATATGGATAGCAGTAGCTTATGATATAATTTCAAAAATAAGAGAGATTGCAGAGCAGGGAGACTCGGAGGCAAGGAGTGAAATACAAGGGTTTGATAAATTAAGGAAAGATAGCAAAAATGATAAATCTTCATTTAGAAAGTTGCAAGATTTTGAAAACGAATTACTGTCAAAGGCATTGAAGGACTTTGAGTTTATTAACGACTCAGAATTTAAGTATTTAGAGAGAATAAAGGAGGACAGAAATCTATCTGCTCATCCGGCTTTTATCGATTCAGAAAGTTTGTTCAATCCGACTGGTGAATTAGTGAGAAGTCATATTGTTCACTCTATCAAGTATCTTCTTATCCATAAACCAATGCAAGGAAAGGCTGCATTTGATAGAATTATGGCAGATGTAAAGAGGAAAAGTTTTCCAAAGGATTATGAATCTGCAAAAAAGTATCTTAATTCAAAGTACTTTGATAGGTCAAAGGATGTACTAATTAGAAATATAGTAAACGGTTTTCTAACTGGATTACTTGATGGGTGTGTTTCTAGAGATGGAAATGAACTTAATGTTACGAACACATTATTTGTAATCTTTAACGAATTCCCTGAAATATTTGAAAAACAATTAAAAAATAAGTTACCAAAATTAATCGAAGATATTGATGACAGTAGTTTGTGGAACCTTTTAACTCTCATTAGTTCTAATCAAACAATTTGGAGCTTTTTAGATCAAGCATCCAAATTAAGAATAGTTGAATTTTTAAAAATGGAAGCAACTGGCAGAAATGAACTATTAAACAGGTTCGGTTTTATTAAATCCATAAATATAGAAGAGCTATGCGAAACTATTGCTCAAATGGGGGTACTTGTATCTGCGGAAGTTGAGAAAGAAATAATTGATTACGGCAACTCAGGAAGTTACAATTCTGCATTTGAAAACGGAAGAGACAAAATACTTCCTCTCATTCCATACTTTGAAGCCGAAAATGTTAGAAACCTTATTACGGTAATTTTAAGTAATAAGCATGATCAAATTTTTTGGGCTGCAGGAAGTGAGAAAATAATTGAAGCCGTTTTTGATGGAACTGAAGAAGTATTTCAAAAAGTGAAAGAAAGTTGGTTACTGCTATCAGAGAAACTCACTGAATATCCAGATAAATATGAGAGATTAATTAAGAAAATAAAGACGAAAGCTAAATAAAGCACATCTGTTACATTTCTTCCTCATCCCGAAAACTCCTCAAAATTCTCAGGATGCACAACTTGCGTAAAACTTCGGGTTGATATACACCTATGAAGGATACGAGAAATTTTTAGGTAGTTTAAAGAACGTATTGTCCCAATTTAGCTAAAACGGAGAATGCACTCTCTGTTTTTAGCATTTAAACACAAAAAGTCCACGAATTAACGTGGACTTTTTGTGTAATGTCATTTTACCAACGACGAATTGATAAAAAGCCAATGCCAGAAATTTACTTCAAATTCGACAAATACTCCACGACATCACGGATTTCTCTTTTGGAAAGCACCATTCCCATCGGCGGCATACTGGAGGGCATATTTTGCCGAGAAGCAATACGAGCTTTGGCAATTTCGAGCGGTTCGGCGTCGGAAGTAGTAATAATGAGTTCATCTTCGGTTTCTTTCGCAAGAATACCACTGGCTTCCTGCCCATCCTTTAGCGTTACCGAAACGTATCCATAACCTGGAGCAAGTCTGGCACTTGGAGCAACGATTGCTTCCAAAATTTTCTCTCGGCTCAACACCAATGCTATCTTCGTCAAGTCAGGACCAACCTCGCCGCCTTTTCCTTCCACCACGTGACAACGCACGCACTGAGCAGCGGAGTTGTTATTGAAAATTTTCCGTCCCTCCCAGCTGTTTCCACCATAAAGTGCGGCTTGATATTCAGCAAGTTCGTCGCTCATATTTCCGTTGGCATCGGCGAAGAGTTTTGCTAAAGTTTCAGACTTTGATTTTTCAATTGTCTCGGATAATTCCAAGCCTAATTTTTTATCTAAACTACCCGAAGCAAAGTCTCCAACTATTTTTTTTAGCACATCTTCAGTAGTAGTCAACGGCAGTTTTGCCATGGCAATTAACAGTTGCTGCTGTTCTTTGATATTTTTGCGGTTATTCACTAGCATTACCATTTCTGCTAAAGATTCTTTGGTAACATCTATTTTATCAATTAGCGTTAGAGCCGCCGCCCGCACGTTCGTTTCCGAATCATTCAAAGCGGTTACGATGCTGCTTCCGATGCCTTTGTAATTTAGCTTCCCTAAGCTCACAAGAGCCGCTTCCCGCACCTTTTTAGACGGGTTATTTTTCACAAAACCGACTAATTTTCTGTTAAAGTCTTCAATCTGTAATTCACTTAGAAGTAAAGAAGCAGCAGTTAATACTTCGGCGTTATCAGAAGCCAGCATTTTACTAACTGACGGACTTACCTTCTTGCGTACCAAGGCAATATCACGCTTTATTTCTCCGCGGTAGCGACCATCCACCCGATCCAAAACTGACGGGTTGACAAACGTTCCGAGTGTAGCAAGTGCTTCTGCTTTCATACTTTCCGAAATATTCGTGCGATTAGCATAAGTCAACAAACGGTCAATGCTTGCTTCTCCCCCAACGCGTAAATTAGCGTTTATCATCCGGCGAACAAGTGGCTCATTATCAAACTTAGTAGATGCAAGCATCATCGCTAATTCGGGCAACGCTCCTTCGATGGAGTAATCATCATTGATGGCACGAGCCACTTCGGTGACGATAAATTCGCTTTTATCATTTAAGAAAAGAGCGATGCGGTCGTCTGATAATTTACGTAAAACCAGCACTGCCGCTAAACGTAGCGACTCGTCTTTTTCGTTCACTAATTTAACCATTGCATCCGCATTTCCGATGCGTGAAAGTGCTAATACCGCAGCGTGGCGAATGTAAACGTCTTCATCATTATTTTCGGCCACCACTTTCAATAATGGCTGAACTGCCGATGCTTCTTTGGTTCGACCCAACGCCTGCATAGCATATAGTTTCACCCGTGGATTTGAATTATTCAGCAACTCGATGAGTTTATTGTTTGACTTATTGTAGCGTAAATCCCCGATAACTTTTGCCACTTGGGCAATTATTTCGGAATCACTATCAGATAATAAACTTGATAGAATATCCGCTTTCAATTTGTCTTTTGCGGCGAGTTGTCCAATTCCCCAAATAGAATGAATCCGAGCCAGTTGATTTTGTGAGCTTTCGATTATTTTCACAAATTCTGCGTAACCCTTTACACCGCGTTCGGCAAGTTCAAATTGAGCTTTTCTGCGAATCCGTTGATCAGCGTAGCTTAGTAATTTAGTTAAACTTTCTACCGTTTGCTTTCTATAATTTTGCTGAATTAATCGTTTAGTTTCGGCTCGTTCAGCGATTAAATCATTTGATTCTGCCGTTACATCAAGTTTCCAAACCCGACCGTAGTTCTTTGTATTCCACCCGTTTACCCAATCGGCAATGTATAACGCTCCTTCGGGACCGAAACGGATACCCGTTGGAAGAATTCCGCTCAAAACGTCCGTCTCACCGTCTAATACAAACGATGCTCCTTTAGGCTTCAAGCCAAACGACCAAATATGCGACCGTGAAGGATTTCCAACGAATTCTACTAAGAAAAATTTGTTTTGCCATTTCTTTCCGAGCCCGTGTCCGGGATTAAAAACCATACCCGTTGGACCGTTGTGGTAATTCTGAATCGGCGGAATAATGTGAGCGGCTTGCATATCCCAGCGTGGCACGAAAAGTTTTTCGTCCATCCAAACATTATAACCGTTGTTCCTTTCATCGGTGTATTTCCCGTATTGCCAGTTAGCTCTCCAACCCGAATCCGAGCCTTCAATTATGTGAACTAACCGCTCACTTTCGCCACGATGGTCACCATCGTTGTCTGATGTAATTAGATTACCGTAATCATCAAATACAAATTCATGCGTGTTGCGGTGCCCGTGAGAAAATACTTCAAAATCGCTTCCGTCAGGATTTGAGCGGACAATTACGCCTTCGTTTGGGTATTTATGATGCGTGCCGTCGGGCATTTGAGCGTTGAAACCAATATCGCCAATTCCCCAATAAATTTTGCCGTCCGGCCCTTCAGTAGCACCTGACATGCCGTGACCACCAAAACCAATGTGCACACCAAAACCTTTAGAAATAGACGTTTTTTTGTTGTAGTAACCGTCGCCATTGGTATCTTGAATTCGCCACATATCCGGGGCAATTCCGATAAAAGCATCGGATTCACGAACCAATAAAGCTCCAGCGACATCAGAATACTCTTCGTGAAAATCATTCAGTACGCGGGTTGAAATATCAGCGAAGCCGTCGCCGTCCGTATCTTGCAGTTTCCAGATTTCATCTTTCTCTACGGCGAGATCCAGCCAGTCGTGAACACCATCAAGGTTTAAGTCTTTCAACCAATTATTCTCCTCGCTTTTTTCGGAAGAAAACGTTGTACGGAGAAACTCCTGCCGCTCCACGTAAGTCGTAAGTGAAATAGACTTAGTCATCCAGTTACGGTGACCGCGAATATCAAATTCCGAATTTTTATGCCGGTTAGTTCTTGTCAGAAAAACATCTCCCGCATCGTTAATCGACATCGCAATCGGGTCAGGGGCGAGGGAATCAGAGGCCCAGAGTTCGATTTGTAAGCCATCAGCGAGTTTAAACGCTGTTTTCGACTTTAAATCTTTAGCTTTTGCAGACGCGACGACACCCGTTTCGGTTACTTTCAGGATAGTATCATCGCCACCCGATGGCGTATTTCTGGCACAGGATAGTGCAATAAACACGGTAATTACCGAAGTAATCCCAATAAGTTTTAAAGTGTTGTGTTTTTTCATGTGATAGGTTGAATAGTTTATAAACCAAAGGCTGTTGTTCTTTAGCTTCCCAAAGTTACTGAAAAAATGATGTATTAGAATGTGTAAACTAATTGATATGGAGATAAAAATTGAGCGGAAGGCTTTTACTAACTATGGTAAGAATTCTCCTGTTAGTCCTGAATATGATTTATACGTTGAGAATGGTGGGAAGTCAGAATTGCGGGTAAAAGAAGTGTTCAGGTTTCAGTACACTTTGACTTACCAAGGAAATATGTTCGAGTATTAAGCACGCAACTATGCCAATTTGGGATGACGAGTTCGACGAAGAAGAATATGAAAAAACAAAAAAGGCGAACCGTTCACGATTCACCTTTTCTTATTCCTAAAATTTGTGCCTCACTTCATCGGCACTTCCATCAATAAGATTTTTGCATCTGAATCTGCTTTTACGGTAAAACTTTCCGCTTCCGTAATTCCGACTGCATCTCTCCTATTGAGCGAGACCTCCGCAACGGTAGCGTCGCCTTCCAAAAGAAATGCATATACACCGTTTCCGGCTTTCTTTATGTGGTAGATTACTTCGGTTTCGGCATTCAGGTCTCCCATGTGAAACCATGCATCCTGATAAACCCAAACGCCTTCGTCGTCTTTATTTGGCGAAAGTATTTGAGCCAATTTATCATCCAAATCCGCCGGATTGAGCGTAATTTGATCGTACCGTGGCTCAACTCCCCGCTTGTTTGGTTGCACCCAGATTTGCAGAAACTTCACTTCTTCATTACGATTTTGGTTTTTCTCGCTGTGAAAAATGCCCGTTCCGGCACTCATCACCTGCACATCACCAGATTTTATCACGGCGGTAGTTCCCATACTATCTTTATGTTCTAAATCTCCGCTTAACGGAATCGAGATAATTTCCATATTATCGTGCGGGTGTTTACCAAAACCCATTCCCGACGTAACCCTGTCATCATTTAAAACACGTAGTACTCCGAAACCCATCCGCTCTGAATCATGATAATTCGCAAAGCTGAACGAATGATGACTTTCTAACCAACCATGGTTTGCGTGGCCTCTTGTGTCTGCCTTGTGCAATGCTATTTTCATAATCTTATGTATTTAGTGTCTATACATCTTAAAACCAACTTACCTTGTAATTTGTTCCTTGAGTAGCCACGCAAAAAGCCGATATTACTACCGGCTTTTTGCGTATCAATCTGTCCTCTGTCCCCTAGCCCCTCCCCTTTCATTCAGGCGGTCCAGTTCTAAGATAGGAGAGAAACAATAATATTTATCATGCAGGATATTCGTGCGGGAGTTCCACGTTTATTTTCTCGTTCCACGGTAAACCATGAATATTCAACAACTCCATGAACGGATCAGGATTTAACTCTTCAACATTGTAAACGCCGGGCTTCATCCATTCGGGGTTTGTCAGCATCAGCGTTGCTCCAATCATTGCCGGAACACCCGTGGTGTACGAAATCGCCTGCGACTTTACTTCTTTGTAAGTTTCAACGTGACTACAGTTATTCCAGATATAATAAGTTTTCTCCTCACCGTCTTTTATACCTTTTATCTGACAACCGATAGACGTTTGACCCGTATAATTCTCACCTAAAGATTCGGGTGGTGGCAATACAGCTTTCAAGAACTCTAAAGGCACAATTTCCTTACCCTGAAACTGGATAGGTTTGATACTGGTCATCCCTACATTTTCAAGTACTTCTAAATGCGTGATATACGCCTGCCCAAAGGTCATCCAGAATCTCGCCCGCTTTAACGTCGGGAAGTTTTTCACCAAAGACTCCAGTTCTTCGTGGTACAATACATAAGATTCTTTTTCACCAATATTTGGGTAAGAAATTGGCTTGTGAATAGACATGGCTTCGATTTCCACCCATTCACCATTTTCCCAATAACGACCCAGTTGCGTTATTTCGCGAATATTTATTTCGGGATTAAAGTTGGTCGCGAATGCTTTTCCGTGATCTCCAGCGTTACAGTCAACGATATCAAGGTAGTGTATTTCATCGAAATGGTGTTTTGCGGCGTAGGAGGTGAATACTTGCGTTACGCCGGGGTCAAATCCACAACCCAATAATGCCATTAATCCAGCTTTCTCGAAACGTTCTTTGTAAGCCCATTGCCAACTGTATTCAAACTTGGCTACGTCTTTCGGCTCATAGTTTGCGGTGTCCATATAATGTACACCTGTTTCTAAGCAAGCGTCCATAATTGTTAAATCCTGATACGGCAATGCAACGTTTATGACCATTTTGGGATCAAAAGATTTAATCAACTTAACTAAGTCGGGAACAATGTCGGCATCAATGACAGCGGTCTGAATCTCAACACCGTGCATCTGCTTGACTTCCGCAGCTATTTTATCGCATTTTGACTTTGTCCGACTAGCGAGCATTATTTCGGTAAATACCGAGGAGTTCATGGCACATTTATGAGCAACTACGGTTCCGACACCGCCCGCTCCAATGATTAATACTTTAGACATTTATTAAAAATTTTACGTGTATGTTAAAAATCCGATTTTTGTACAGCAAACAACCGAACGCAAATATATGTTCGTGATCCAAAAATTCTGCCATGACCGTTCAATAAAATATTTTTTATTATTCACATAAGAGTATGTTTTGGATTTATAGTTTATTGACAATAAAGGAGATAAAGGCTATTTGTAACATCGCTTCTGCCGATAATATTGTTTTTTCTACATCCCGGAACAACCTTCGCCTGAAATTGAGCCAT